>ERZ824598.14-NODE-14-length-266173-cov-29.948286_pt1 | contig 266173 bp, 222 predicted proteins | sample MGYA00519934_ERZ824598 | MGnify/ENA primary metagenome ERZ824598 (study PRJEB31778, sample SAMEA3449177) | human gut metagenome | biome: human gut; feature: human-associated habitat; material: faeces | place: United Kingdom | collected 2010/2012 ... | reverse complement strand
GATAACGTCCAGTATGGAATACATCGCTTTATGCGCGTCATTTTTTCTAAAAAATGCGCTGATTTCTGAAAGAAAGTCTGTAACTTTGTGCAAGGGCATAGGGCTGAGTAATGTTTTGATTTGCAACTATAAAATTACTCATTTTCTGCGATATGTGGAAATCCCTGTGCCTCTTTTATATCCCAAGAAGAAGGTTATCTATTAACTTGCGAAACTTGAATATTTAAAAAGATATTGCTATTTTTGCGCCCTGTTAGAGTGAATGAATTTTTATTAATGTAAAGTTAAACTTTAAGAGAGATTTTTATGAAAAGAAAATTGATGCTGTTAATGACCTGCCTGATGATAGGTATTGGTCTGGTAAACGCTCAAATCTCAAAGGTAACTGGTAACGTTACTTCTGAAGAGGATGGTTTACCTGTAGTGGGCGCATCAGTATTGGTAAAGGGTACTACTGTAGGTACTGTTACCGACATTGATGGTAATTTTACGTTGACTAATGTGCCAAGTTCCGCCGGAACTTTGGTCATTTCTTTCATCGGAATGCAGTCGCAGGAAGTGAAGATTAAGCCTGTCGTAAAAGTGGTGTTGAAGTCTGATGCGGAAGTACTTGACGAAGTGGTGGTAACGGCGTATGGTACTTCTACTAAAGGGTCATTTACAGGTTCTGCAGCAGTGATGAAAGCTGATAAGATTGAGAAACGTCAGGTATCAAACGTTTCAAATGCGTTGGCTGGAGCTGTAGCTGGTGTACAGATTTTGAGTAATAACGGTCAGCCGGGTGAAGATGCGAAAGTACGTATCCGTGGTGTCGGATCAATCAATGCCGGAACAGACCCGCTATATGTGGTGGATGGGGTGCCTTATGATGGCGACTTGTCTTCTATTAACTCTGCAGATATTGAATCAATGACAGTGTTGAAAGATGCGGCCTCTACAGCGTTGTATGGTGCGCGTGGTGCAAACGGTATCATCATGATTACTACAAAGAAAGGTACTTCTGGTAAGGCTCGTGTAAATTTTGATGCAAAATGGGGTGCTAACTCTCGTGGTGTAAAGAACTACGATGTATTAACTAGTTCAAAAAATTATCTGGAAAAAGCTTACGAGGCTATCTATAATGGTTATGTGCAGACCAATGGTATGACTCTACAGGCTGCCAATGTAGCTGCAAACAATACTTTGCTTTCTGCTGGAAATGGTGGTGTAGGTTATCAGATTTATACAGTGCCTGAAGGTCAGTTGCTGATTGGTAGCAACGGCTTGCTGAACCCGAATGCAACATTGGGCTATACAGATGAATATGGATATTATTATACGCCAGACAACTGGGCTGATGAAACATTTAGAACATCTCTTCGTCAGGAATATAACTTGAACGTATCTGGCGGTAACGATAAGTCTACTTTCTACATGGCTTTCGGTTATTTGGATGATCAGGGTGTAATTGAAGGTTCTGGCTTGACTCGCTTCAGCGGTCGTTTGAAAGGTGACTACAAGGTGACAGACTGGTTGAAAGTGGGTGCCAACATGAACTATGTAAACTCAAAGAGTAACTATCCAGGTGATCAGAATAATACGTCATCTTCTGGTAATGCTTTCTATATTGCCAATAACATTGCCCCGGTTTATCCGATGTATGTACGTGGAGCTGACAAGCAGATTATGACGCTGAATGGTCGTAAGGTGTATGATTATGGTGATGGCGTAAGCAGTCCCTCATCACGTGCCTTTATGTCCATTGCCAATCCCGCAGGTGACCTTATTTATAATAAGACTGAGTATTTGGCTGACGTGCTGAATGCAAACTGGTTTGCAGAATTGACTCCGATTAAAGGTCTGACCATCAGCGCACGCTTTGGTATGAATATTGATAATACACGTTACAATGATTTGGGTAACGCATATATGGGTCAGAGCGCTTCTTATGGAGGTAATGCTTATCAGGCTGCTATGCGTACTTTTGGTTTCGACCAGCAGTATGTAGCCAACTATCAGTTCGCAGTAAAAGATGTACATCATTTTGATATTACTGCCGGTTATGATGGCTATTCATACGAATATACAGAATTGACTGGTTCAGGTCAGAATCTGTATGACCCTGAAAGCTTCTATATCAGCAATACAATTGATAAGAAAACAGCTAGTGGTATGAAACTGACTTATGCTACTGAAGGTTTCTTCGGTCGTGTAAACTACTCTTATGATGACAAATACTTTGGTAACGTATCTTACCGTCGTGATGCTTCTTCTCGCTTCGCTCCTGAAAATCGTTGGGGTGACTTCTGGGCTGCCAGTGTGGCTTGGATGATTACTCGCGAAGAGTTTATGAAAGATATTACTTGGATTAACATGTTGAAACTGAAAGCTTCTTTCGGTCAGCAGGGTAATGATGACATTTTGTTCGCCGGTGGATATACAGTAGGTGGTACGAGCAAGAACTATTATCCATGGATGGACCAGTATAACATGACTGGTGCAGACGGTGTGTTCTCTGACGGTACGATGATTGCAAAAGGTAACCGGGATTTGACTTGGGAAACTTCAACCTCTTATAACGTGGGTATTGATTTTGCTTTGTTCAATAACCGTTTGAACGGATCGGCTGAATATTTCGGTCGTAAGTCAAGCGATATGCTTTACAACAAACCGGTTGCCGGAAGTGTGGGTTATACTTCTATTCCGATGAACGTAGGTTCTATGACTAACTCTGGTTTTGAATTGGATTTGACTTATTTGATTTTCAATCAGAAGAACTTTACTTGGGATGTGAACTTGAATGCCACTTTCATCAAGAATAAAATCAACAAGCTGCATCCGGATTTGGATGGTCAGTTGATTGATGGAAACTACATTTACGAAGAAGGTGAATCAATGTACCGTATGTACTTGGTGGATTATGCAGGAGTAAATCCAGATAATGGTTTAGCTTTGTATTGGGCGAAAGATGACAAGGGTGAGTTGTATAAAACTGACAATTATGCATTAGCTCAGACTACAAACAAGGTAGCTACAGACAACTTGATGCCGAAAGTATACGGTGGTTTGGGTACTTCTGTACAGGTTTACGGTTTTGATGCTTCTATTCAGTTGTCTTATCAGTTGGGTGGTCAGATTTATGATTCTGGTTATCGTTTCATGATGGCTGGAAAAGGTGACGGACAGAACTGGCACAAGGATATTTACAATGCATGGACTCCGGAAAATAAATATACGGACGTACCTCGTCTGAATGCGCAGGATAAGTATACAAATTCTACTTCAACTCGTTGGCTTGCAAGTTCTAACTACCTGAGTGTAAATAATATCACTATTGGTTATACACTTCCGTCTAACTTGGTTCGCAAGATGATGCTGGAAAAACTGCGTGTATATTTCACTGCTGACAATGTAGGATTGCTTTCTGCACGTAAGGGTCTTGACCCACGTCAGAGCTATACAAGTGCTACTACATCACTTTATACTGCCATCCGTACAATTTCTGGAGGTATCAGCCTTACATTTTAATTAAAATATAAATAAGAAACAGATATGAAAACAAAATATATTTTTGCTTCATTGCTTGTATCTTCACTGGCTGTGACTGGTTGCCAGGATATGGATACATTGCCCGATGGAGGAATCGTGACAGACTCTCAGAAGGAGACCGTTTCTACACTGAATCCTGAACGTGGAGTAGCAAAAGTTAATGCGATTTTCTCTACTTTTAACCAGGCTTTTCCTAACTCAAGTGCATTGGGAGCTGAACGTCATAACGATATTGGTTATCCTACTGTCATGTTGTGTCTGGATTCTAATACTGAAGACGTAGTAAGTGATAACAACGGTTATAACTGGACTGGATATGACTTGACATTTGAAGATCGTGAAAATACTTCCTTGGAAGGTCAGATGGTATGGAATGACTTGTATTCTATCGTTTTTGCAGCCAATAATGTGGTAGGAAGCATTGACGAAAAAACAGAAGACGCCAATGAACAATTCTATCTGGGACAGGGACTGGCTGCACGTGCATTCTCTTATTGGGTAATGGCACAGCTGTATCAGTTTAACTATAAAGGTAATGAAGATAAGCCTTGTGTGCCCCTGATTACAGAAAAGAACTCGGAGGATGCTTCTGTGAATGGTTGCAAGCGTTCGTCTGTAAAAGATGTGTATACACAGATTGAATCAGACTTGAACAATGCTATTAATTTGCTGACTAGTGCAGAGAAAGGAAAAGTGAAACGTGCAGATAAGCGTTATATCAGTCTGTCAGTAGCTTACGGACTTCGTGCGCGTATGTATCTGTCAATGCATGAATATGCTAAGGCTGCCGATGATGCGGCAAATGCTATTAAGGCTGCGAATAGTGAGGGTATTGCAATTGCTTCTCGTGATGAAGTGGCAAAACCGACATTCTGGAGTGTGGACGAAGTAAACTGGATGTGGGGTATCATTGTCAGCGAAACGGATGACGTAGTGGATACGGGTATCTGTAACTGGCCTTCTCACATGGGTTCTTTGAACTATGGATATGCAAACTATTCAGGTGGCCGTCAGATTAGCTTGGAATTATATAACGGAATCAACGATAGTGATATTCGTAAATCATGGTGGCTGGATGCAGCAGCTGAAGCTCAGGATAAATATTTGACCGATGAACAAGCTGCTTTTGTGGCTAAGCAGGGGTATAAGCCTTACACTCAGGTAAAATTCGGTCCTTACAATGATGTGGTAGGTACTACTATCAATGCTAATGACATTGTGTTGATGCGTATTGAGGAAATGTATCTGATCGCTGCAGAAGCATACGCTGAAGCTGGAAATCAGTCAGAAGGTGAAAAATATTTCAAGGAATTGCTTAATAATCGTCTGTCAACCGGATCGCAAGCTTATTTAACTGACTATGCTTCTAATCCTCAGGAAGCTGTTTATTTCCAGCGTCGTATAGAACTATGGGGTGAAGGAGTAATCTGGTTCGATGTAATGCGTCTGAACAAGGGAGTAGACCGTCGTGGATGCGGCTTCCCGAATGCAGAATGTATATTTAACATTGCACCGACTGATGATATTCTGTTGTGGCGTATACCAGAAGCAGAACTTCAGGCTAATAAGGCATTGACTCCTGCTGATAGTCCTGCATGGACATTGCCGAAACCAGTGGAAGAATAATAAGTTGGATTAAAGTTAAAACTAAGAGTATTATGAAATTAAATAAATTCTTTTTCGGATTATTGATGACTCCTGCCGTAATGATGGTAGGATGCAGCGATTATGAAGATACGGAAGTGGCAAGCCCGGAAGCCGATGCGGATGCAATTGGAGCTTATTTTGAGAGCAGTTCAGTTTCTGAACAGTTGTCACCGGGACAAACTTCTTTTAATGTCGTGTTGAACAGAGCTTCTTTTTCTGAAGCTGTAAATGTACCGGTTAAAATAACTGCTAATGATGATAACTTTTTCTCCTTGTCAGCCAATCAGTTTGTGTTTGATGCTGAAAAACAGGTTAGCAGCCCGATTACTGTTACTTTTAACCAAAGTACAGTGGAGCTTCAGGAAACGTATTCTTTAGGATTGCAGGTAGCAGACGGAGTGAAAGATCATTTGTATGGTGCTGGTTATACGGATGCAGTCTATTCTATGGTTATTGATTATACTTGGAAGAGTGACTCATTGGCATCTACAATGGTGAAGGATGAGTATGCAGGAACATTCGATAAAGAAGGAGCTTTAGCTGCTGTAGAAATAGCAAAAGATTTTGAGGTAGACGAAGAAAAACCATCACCTGATTATACTAAGAATTCTTTGGTACGTATCTCTAGTTTCTTTGCTACTATTGGTAAGTCAAAGGCTGCTGGAAAAGACCACATTCAGTTTGTGGTAGATAAGGATCATAAAAATCCTCAATTCTTAACAACTGACTACCTGGCTAATAATGAAATTTCTCTGAAAGTCAATACAACAAAATTAGCTACAGGAATGACTCAGAAATTTGCTGAAAAGAAGGAGTATCCTATCTGTATGGACTTGGTAGATATTGATGCGATAGCTTCAACTGCTGAGGCTAAAACGGACAATGTGACTTATCAGGTAACATATGAACTTTATGCATTTGATGAGAAAGCTGATAAAAAATATCTGCTTTCAACAGCAGATGATACTGTACCAGTAGAAGGTAATACTCAATATAAAGCTAAATTTGAAGTGAAATTCGTAAAAGCTTCTGCTGAATAATCGTTATTATAGCTGAAATAATAAAAGAGGTATGTCCTGTGTGGATGTACCTCTTTTTTCGTCTTATTCACTTAAAAACTGGTCTTTTTGTTAGAATGAACTTCTTAATAATACAAAATAATTGCAATTTTATTCTATTTGTATTCACTTTTTATGCACTTGAAAAAGTGGAAGCAAGTTCCTAAAAACCATCTGTTTATCTCTTTTAATATCGTTTTGCTCCTTATAAATAAAATTTAGTGTAAAAATGCCCGCTGTTTTATAATTTCTCTTTATTTTCTTACATTCGCGCCCCGTTTGTGATAAATGTATTAGACTAACTTAACTAAATTAAAAGAGAGATTTTATGAAACAAAGAATGACGTTGTTCATGGCCATTCTTCTGATAGGAATTGGTCTGTCAAACGCCCAAGTTTCTCAAGTGACCGGTAATGTGATGTCGGAAGAAGACGGATTGCCGGTGGTGGGCGCATCGGTGTTGGTAAAAGGTACTACTGTAGGGACAGTTGTATGGTTCGATAAAAAATGATGTGTCGGATTCTTTCATGGGAGGAAAAACCTATCTGGTGTTTGATAACCGTGGAGAAGATATTGTGAATTCTGATCCGAACTTGATTACTTTGGCCAATACCTATAAGTTTAATGTGGGCAAAACAGACGCAGAAAATACGGTAACCTGGAGCATGGCATACGCTGCCATTAACCGTGTCAATATTTTCTTGGATGAGTTGGAAGGCGCTAAAACTACTGCCGGAGAAAAGTATGAACAGTATAAAGCGGAGGCAAAGTTTGTGCGTGCATTTGCTTATTACTATTTGAATAATCTGTATGCTACGCCCTACGTGATTAATCCGGATGCGAAATCAGTGCCTTTACGTTTGACTCCGGAAAAGAACGGTGAACACAATGCGTTGAAACGTGCTACAGTGAAGGAGGTTTACGAACAGATTCTTTCGGATTTGGAGAATATCAGTGCGTTGCCGGTAAAAGCAAAAGCAGATGAACCGACTGTAACTCGTGCTACACAGGCGGCTGCCAATATGTTGAAGATGCGCGTGTATATGTCTATGAATAACTGGACAGAGGCGGTAAAAGCAGGTAAGCTGGTGACAGGCTACGAGCTGACTCCGAAGTTTGGAGATATGTTCAAGACTTCTTATTATACAGATGAAACCATATTCTCTTTGCCGATGAAGGAAACAAACCGCCCGAACACTCAGCAAGGATTGGCAGAATATTATTACGCTAAGAATACGATTTTGTGGGTAGACGTGGAGAACGGTATCATGGGCAAGCCGAATTATAATTCAGCTGATGACGCCCGTGTGCAGATGAAGAACGAAAAAAATCAGTTGCTGAAGTTTACGGATGCTGCACAGAAACTGGATTGGGCACCGATTTTCCGTTATGCGGAAACATTGTTGAACTTGGCCGAGTATTATGTAAATCTGGGTGGAACGGAAAATGAAAAGCTTGCCAGAGAATGTCTGAAACAAGTGAGATTCCGTTCATTACCGGAAACGAGCAATCAGTTGGATATTGACCATTTGTCTGGTGAGGATTTGAAGATGGCGGTTTATAACGAACGTCGTCTGGAGTTTATCGGTGAGGCGATGCGAGGCATTGATGTGTTGCGTCGCGGGGCTAACTTTGAACGGAAAGCACAGATTACTCCTCAGAGTAGCGGATATGTCTGGCCGATTCCACAAAGCGAAGAATTGATGAATCCGGATTTGAATAAATAAGGAAGAAGTAAAAAGAGCGTATCTGTAATGAGATGCGCTTTTTTTATTTATATTTGCGCTCAATAGAATTTAGATTTATACTGAATGAAAGAATTTGTAATATCAGAAGCACAGACAGAAAAAGCTGTGCTGGTGGGTTTGATAACCCAGACTCAAAATGAACGTAAGACCAATGAATATTTGGATGAGCTGGCTTTCCTCGCTGAGACGGCTGGGGCAGAGGTAGTAAAACGTTTTACACAGAAACTGGATGCGCCGAACTCGGTGACTTACGTGGGTAAAGGTAAGTTGCAGGAGGTGAAAGAATACCTGGAGTTGCAGAACGAGAGTGAAGAGACAGAAATCGGGATGGTGATTTTCGATGATGAACTTTCGGCCAAGCAAATCCGTAACATTGAGAATGAACTGAAAGTGAAGATTCTGGACCGTACTTCACTGATTCTGGATATTTTTGCGATGCGTGCGCAGACAGCCAATGCCAAGACGCAGGTGGAACTGGCACAGTATAAGTACATGCTTCCGCGTTTGCAGCGTTTATGGACGCACTTGGAACGTCAGGGTGGTGGTTCCGGTGCCGGAGGTGGTAAAGGCTCTGTAGGTTTGCGTGGTCCGGGTGAAACTCAGTTGGAAATGGACCGTCGTATCATCTTGAACCGTATGGCTTTGCTGAAGCAGCGTCTGGCTGAAATTGATACGCAGAAGTCTACTCAGCGCAAGAACCGTGGACGCATGATTCGTGTGGCACTGGTGGGATATACCAACGTGGGTAAATCGACTTTGATGAACCTGCTGGCCAAGAGTGAGGTCTTTGCGGAAAACAAATTGTTTGCTACGCTTGATACCACCGTGCGTAAAGTCATTATCGAAAACTTGCCTTTCTTGCTTTCGGATACGGTAGGATTTATCCGGAAATTGCCGACTGACTTGGTCGATTCGTTTAAATCTACACTGGATGAGGTACGTGAAGCAGATTTGTTGGTACACGTGGTAGATATTTCACATCCGGATTTTGAGGAACAGATTCAGGTGGTAGAGAAAACGATTGCCGATTTGGGTGCAGGTGGAAAGCCGAGTATGATTGTATTTAATAAGGTAGATGCCTATACGTATGTAGAAAAGGCCGAAGATGACCTGACTCCGAAGACGAAAGAAAATATCACGCTGGAGGAACTGATGCATACCTGGATGGCGAAACTGAATGATAATTGTATCTTTATTTCCGCACGTGAGAAGACCAATATTGATCAGTTCCGTGATTTATTATATAAAAAGGTAAAGGAACTGCATGTGCAGAAGTATCCTTACAATGATTTTCTATATCAGACATACGACGAAGAATAACTACAAGAAAATATGACACAACACTATCGTTTACTGACAAAAGAAGAAATCGCAAGACTGGAGGCGCAGCACTGTATAGCTTCCGATTGGAGTGGTGTAGAAGTGGCCGATGATTTTCATACGGATTATATTCATCACACCCGTTTTTCGGGAAAAGTGCGACTGGGCGTTTTTGAAAAAGAGTTTACTTTGGCTGGTGGAATGGCTAAACATTCTGGGGTATATTATGCAACTTTGCACAATGTAACGGTGGGTGACAACTGTTATATTGAGAATGTAAAGAATTACATTGCCAACTATGAAATAGGGCATGATACCTTTATCGAGAATGTAGATATCATCCTGGTGGATTGCCATAGCCGTTTTGGGAATGGAGTAGAAGTCTCAGTCTTGAATGAGACTGGAGGGCGTGAGGTGATTATTCATGACCGTCTTTCTGCTCATCAGGCTTATATCATGGCTCTTTATCGTCATCGTCCGGTACTGATTGAGAAAATGCGGAAGATTATTGAGTCTTATGCAGAGTCACATGCGTCAGATACAGGTACTATCGGGAGTCATGTAATGATAGTGAATGCCGGTTACATCAAGAATGTACGGATTGGAGATTATTGCCAGATTGAGGGTGCCGGCCGTTTGAAGAATGGAAGCATCAATAGTAATGAGCATGCACCGGTGCATATCGGTTACGGAGTGATTTGTGATGATTTTATCATCTCAAGCGGTTCACACGTAGAAGATGGTACGATGCTTACACGCTGTTTTGTGGGGCAGGCTTGTCATTTGGGACATACCTATTCGGCTTCTGATTCTCTGTTTTTCAGTAATTGTCAGGAGGAAAATGGAGAGGCTTGTGCTATTTTTGCCGGACCTTTTACCGTGACACACCATAAGTCTACGTTGCTCATTGCCGGCATGTTCTCGTTCATGAATGCAGGTTCTGGCTCTAACCAGAGTAACCACATGTATAAGTTAGGGCCGATTCATCAGGGGGCATTGGAACGGGGTGCTAAGACCACTTCTGATTCTTATATCCTGTGGCCCGCCCGTATTGGTGCCTTCTCACTGGTGATGGGACGTCATGTTACCCATCCGGATACTTCGAATCTGCCTTTTTCTTATTTGATAGAAGAAAAGAATACGACTTATCTGGTGCCGGGTGTCAATTTGCGGAGTGTAGGTACAATCCGCGATGCACAGAAGTGGCCTAAACGTGACCAGCGGAAAGATCCGAATCGTTTGGACCAGATTAATTATAACTTGTTGAGCCCGTACACCATTCAGAAGATGATGGCAGGGCGACAGATTTTGAAGGAACTGGCTCGTGTGTCGGGGGAAACTTCCGAGATTTACTCTTATCAAAGTGCGAAAATCAAGAACTCGGCATTAAACAAGGGAATCAAGTTTTATGAGACTGCTATCCATAAATTCCTGGGAAATTCCGTTATCAAGCGCCTGGAAGCCATTCATTTTGCTTCAGATGAAGAAATCCGTGCTCGCCTGATTCCAGATACGCCGATTGGAACAGGAGAATGGGTGGATATTTCCGGACTGATTGCCCCGAAGAGTGAGATAGAACGCCTGATAGAAGATATTGAGTGCGACCGTTTGAACAGTGTGGATGAGATACACGACCGTTTTGCAGAAATGCACGCCAATTATTATACGTATGAATGGACGTGGGCGTATGAAAAAATGCTTGATTTCTATGGCTTGCAGGCTGATACGATTACAGCAGCAGACATCGCAGCTATCGTACGCCAGTGGCAGGAAGCCGTAGTGGGACTGGATAAAATGGTGTACGAAGATGCCAAGAAGGAATTTTCGTTGACTTCCATGACCGGATTCGGGGCAGATGGAAGCAGTGAGGAAAAGATGCGCGACTTTGAAGAAGTACGTGGCGTGTTCGAAAGCAATCCGTTTGTGACAGCGGTGCTGGAACATATAAAGGTAAAAACGGAGCTTGGAAACGAACTGATAGAACGTGTAAAGAATTTATTGTAAAATGGGAGGTACTGCGTATGGAAAGAATATGCAGATATATATGTTTGCTTTGCGTTTGCTTCATGGCTGCTTTACAGGTGCAGGCCAATAGAAGAAAGGTGATGGAATGTCCGGGTTTTGTATTGTCGAATACGGCGGAGATAGAATTCAAACGGATTATCCAGACCAGTGAACAGACTCAGGTCGATGCGGTGATGTATGGTAAGCCGGGAACTCCGGTTGTCATTTCTTCAAAAGCAGCATTGAAATGGGCCGATGGAGGAATGGCACAGCTTCGTGAGGCGGAACGTATTTCCATTGATGGAGTGACTGAGCCGGAAGTAATTGAAGAGAATGGGACCTTGGAGGTAACTCTTTCTTTTTCACCGGTTCCTTCGGATGTGCATGAAGTCGATTTTATTGAGCCGGAGATGGGATGGAACATCTTTGGCATTCAGTTGAGTCGGGAAGAACCTTATGTGTATGTGCCTAATTATCTTACAACAGACAAGCCGGAACGGAGCAATGAAATTCCAGAGCCGGGATTGGCGGTAGGAAAGGCTGTAGTAAACGGTTATATTTTAGGATATGATCCGAGAATGTCATTGTTCACGGAACTAGAATATGAAGACGGCCTTTTTCCTAAGGAGTGGAAGCAAAGTATTAAAGTCCGTCAGGATGGCTCGTTTCATCTGGAAGCAGAGTTGTTGCAACCAACTTTGACGGCATTGCGGTTGAATGAAGCGGTTTTGAAGCTGTTTCTTGTGCCCGACGAAGAGGTGACGGTATATATCAATCTTCCTCGCCTGAGCATGTCCGCTTCCAGTTTGCTGGGTAAACGTTACGAGAAAAAACAGAAGGCCTGGTTTGACGGAGCAGCTGAGACTATTAACCGGGAGCTGGCCGGTTCCTCTTCTTCTGCTGCACTGAATGCCTATCGTGCCGTAGAAAAAGGTTTGATGGAGAGTCCGGAGGTCGCTTCCAAGTTGCAATCTGACTATGAACAGGTGATGCCCATCTGTAGTCGGCTTACTGCTTCCTCTTCTCTGTCTTCTGATGACCGGAAGGTGCTGAAAACGGTGAATTTTCCGGAAATTCGTATGTATGTGGAAGCTGTGGCAGAAGCACTTCAGCAGAATGCCGAACGGATGGAGTCGGTGAAAGAAGCGGTGATTGCTTCGCTGGATGCGCAGGTAGAAGGGGCGGATATTCTTCCTAAGATTATTGCTTCTCATAAAGGGCGTGCCATCTTGATAGACTTCTGGGCTACGTGGTGCGGTCCTTGTAAAAAAAGTATGCAGTCTATGGTACCGCTGAAGAAAAATCTGTCATCGAAAGACATCGTATATATTTATCTGACAGGACCTTCTTCCCCTGAAAATATCTGGAAATCAAATTTGTCCAAGATGACGGGAGTGCACTATCGGCTTACTGACTCACAATGGAAGTACTTGTGCACTTCTTATGGAGTAACTGGAATTCCGGCTTATCTGATTATCAGTCATGACGGGAAATTGCAGGGACGTTATGTGGGATTCCCCGGGGTAGATGTACTGCAAAAGGACTTGATTCGTGCAATAGAAGAGTAAGAAGAATTACAGATAACTTTTTGTAGGAATTAAGGAAAAATTTCAATAATACTTTGTAACTTTGTGTCCACTAATAACTCACAATTAATTTAATGTATTATGGCAACACCCGAATTCAAGTATCAGCCAATGTTTGAACATGGCAAGGATACAACTGAATACTATTTGCTTACAAAAGACTATGTGTCTGTAAGCGAGTTTGAAGGAAAACCCATCCTGAAAATCGAAAAAGAAGGTTTGACTGCGATGGCCAATGCGGCTTTCCGCGATGTTTCTTTCATGTTGCGCCGCTCTCACAACGAACAGGTGGCAAAGATTCTGACTGACCCGGAAGCAAGCGACAACGACAAGTATGTAGCTTTGACTTTCCTGCGCAATGCAGAAGTAGCTGCCAAAGGCGTACTTCCTTTCTGTCAGGATACCGGTACAGCAATTATCCACGGTGAAAAAGGACAGCAGGTTTGGACTGGCTACTGTGATGAAGAAGCGCTTTCTTTGGGTGTGTACAAGACTTATACAGAAGAAAACCTTCGTTACTCTCAGAATGCTCCGCTTACTATGTACGAAGAAGTGAATACTCGCTGCAACTTGCCGGCTCAGATTGACATCGAAGCTACTCAGGGCATGGAGTATGAATTCCTTTGCGTAACAAAGGGTGGTGGTTCTGCTAACAAGACTTACTTGTATCAGGAAACAAAGGCCATCTTGAATCCGGCTACACTGGTTCCGTTCCTGGTTGAAAAGATGAAGACTTTGGGAACTGCAGCTTGTCCTCCCTATCACATTGCATTTGTAATTGGTGGTACATCAGCTGAAAAGAACCTGTTGACTGTGAAATTGGCTTCTACTCGTTTCTACGATAACCTGCCGACTACCGGTAACGAATACGGACGCGCATTCCGCGATGTAGAACTGGAAAAACAGGTACTGGAAGAAGCACACCGCATCGGTCTGGGTGCTCAGTTTGGTGGTAAATACTATGCACACGACGTACGCATCATCCGTTTGCCGCGTCACGGTGCTTCTTGTCCGGTAGGTTTGGGCGTATCTTGCTCTGCTGACCGTAACATCCGTTGTAAAATCAATAAAGACGGTATTTGGATTGAAAAACTGGATTCAAATCCGGGCGAACTGATTCCGGAAGAATTGCGTCAGGCTGGTGAAGGCAATGCGGTGAAGATTGACTTGAACCGTCCGATGCCGGAAATCCTGGCTGAACTGGATAAATATCCGGTAGCTACTCGTCTGTCTTTGAACGGTACTATCATCGTAGGTCGTGACATTGCACATGCCAAACTGAAAGAACGTCTGGATCGTGGTGAAGACCTGCCTCAGTATATCAAGGATCATCCTATTTATTATGCTGGTCCGGCTAAGACTCCGCAGGGTATGGCTTGTGGTTCTATGGGCCCGACTACTGCCGGCCGTATGGACCCGTACGTAGACTTGTTCCAGAGTCACGGTGGTTCTATGATTATGTTGGCTAAAGGTAACCGTAGCCAGGCTGTAACAGATGCCTGCAAGAAACACGGTGGTTTCTATTTGGGTTCTATCGGTGGTCCGGCTGCCATCTTGGCTCAGAACAATATCAAGAGCATTGAATGTGTAGAATATCCGGAACTGGGTATGGAAGCTATCTGGAAGATTGAAGTAGAAGACTTCCCGGCATTCATCCTGGTAGACAACAAGGGTAATGATTTCTTCAAACAAATCAAACCTCGTTGCACTGGCAACTGTAAGTAATTGATACATCTGATATGCTTCTTTCTGTAAGATGTGAGAGGCATAAGACCATACAAAGGATTTGCAAACCGTAGCCTGTCGATGGCCGGATTTGCAAATCCTTTTTCTTTCACTCTGCGCTGGCAGGTTTGTTTCACCATAGTGGATTAACAATGAATATTCTACGTTTTTGTAAAAATTGGACGTTGCCCATAGCCATGGCAATGGGAGTCATTCTGTACTTTGTGTATGTCAATATCCCTTTTCTTGCACCTACCAAGCCCTTTGTGGCTCATGCCATCGATATTGTACAGCCGGTATTGATTTTCCTGATGCTTTTTCTTACATTCTGTAAAATCAATGTACACGATTTGAAATTGTGTGCCTGGCATTGGCGTTTGCTGCTGATTCAGGGAGCAAGTTTCTTGCTTTTGGGATTGCTCCTGGTAATCTTCCCGGATTTCTCGGCCCGTATATTGGTGGAAGGAGCCATGATTTGCCTGATTTGTCCTACGGCTACAGCAGCTGCGGTGGTTACACGCAAGTTAGGAGGAGATGCAGCACATCTGACCACCTATACCATTTTAGTCAATTTGCTGGCAGCCATTTTGGTGCCGCTGGTACTTCCGTTGGTACACCCGCACCCGGAACTGAATTTTGGCAGTTCGTTTGCGCTGATTTTGGGAAAGGTGTTCCCCTTATTGCTTTGTCCGTTCCTGGCAGCCATTTTACTGCGGGCTTTGCTTCCGAAAGTACATGCCAAGTTAGGACAGTATCATGAACTTTCTTTTTATCTGTGGGCTGTAGCGTTGACATTGGCCATTGGGGTAACGGTGAAGAGTATCGTACACAGTGACGTGTCTTTCTGGTACCAGGCCGGATTGGGAGGCGTTTCTTTGGTCTGCTGTGCCCTGCAGTTCTATTTCGGGAAAAAGATAGGACGTCGTTACGATGATTCCATCAGCTCCGGACAGGCCTTGGGGCAGAAAAATACGGTATTTGCCATCTGGATGGGCTACACTTTCTTCACTCCTGTGACGGCCGTTGCGGCAGGATTCTACAGTGTGTGGCATAATGTAGTCAATTCCTACCAGCTGTATTTACAGCGTAAATCGGAGGGAGAGTCCGACGCTTTGAAAAATTAACAGCTTGTCTGTCATTGCTGTGCTCGGAAAGTTGTAACTTTGCCGTCACTTTGTAATGTAGAAGAATAAATTCGCATGATTTCAATAGAAGGACTGAAAGTGGAGTTCGGAACTACTCCGCTGTTTGAAGATGTATCGTTTGTTATCAACAAAAAAGACCGTATTGCACTGGTAGGAAAGAACGGTGCCGGAAAATCGACTATGCTGAAAATCCTGGCCGGATTGCAGCAGCCTACAGAGGGAGTGGTAGCCGTACAAAGAGGCATTACCATCGGTTATTTGCCGCAGGTCATGATACTGAGCGATACACGTACGGTAATGGCGGAAGCCGAGATGGCTTTTGAGCATATTTTTGAGATGCAAGAGAAACTGGAGAAAATGAACCAGGAACTGGCCGACCGTACGGATTATGATTCTGAAAGCTATCATGAGCTGATAGAGCGGTTTACCCATGAGAACGAACGTTTTCTGATGATGGGAGGAACCAATTACCGTGCAGAGATAGAACGTACGCTTACGGGATTGGGATTTAACCGCACAGACTTTGACCGTCCTACTTCTGAATTCAGCGGGGGATGGCGTATGCGTATTGAGTTAGCGAAGCTTCTGTTGCGTCGTCCTGATGTGCTGTTGCTCGACGAGCCGACCAACCACTTGGACATTGAGAGTATCCAGTGGCTGGAGAATTTCCTGAAGATGAGTTCCGGCGCGGTAGTACTGGTAAGTCACGACCGGGCATTCATTAATAACGTGACCAACCGTACCATTGAAATTTCCTGCGGACGGATATACGATTACAAGGTAGCTTACGATGAGTTTGTCGTGCTGCGTAAGGAACGCCGCGAACAGCAGTTGCGTGCTTACGAGAATCAGCAGAAAGAAATAAAAGACACGGAAGATTTTATCGAACGTTTCCGTTACAAGGCTACGAAGGCTGTACAGGTGCAGAGCCGCATCAAGCAGCTGGAGAAAATCGTACCTATTGAAATTGACGAAGAAGATACTTCTACACTTCGTCTGAAATTCCCTCCTTCCATGCGTTCCGGTAACTATCCGGTGATTTGTGAGAATGTGAAAAAGGCGTATGGCGACCACGTGGTCTTTCACGATGTGAACCTGACCATCCATCGGGGTGAAAAGGTAGCCTTTGTGGGTAAGAACGGTGAAGGTAAGTCTACGCTGGTGAAGTGTATCATGGACGAGATTCCCTATGAAGGAAAACTGACCATCGGACACAATGTGCAGATTGGCTATTTTGCACAGAATCAGGCACAGCTGCTCGATGAAAACGTGACTGTGTTCGACACCATTGACCGTGTGGCAAAAGGAGACATTCGTCTGAAGATTAGAGACATCTTAGGTGCCTTCATGTTTGGAGGAGAGGCTTCCGAAAAGAAAGTAAAGGTGCTTTCAGGAGGTGAACGCAGTCGTCTGGCTATGATTAAGCTGCTGCTGGAGCCGGTGAACTTTCTGATTCTGGACGAGCCGACCAATCACCTTGATATGCGTTCAAAGGATGTGCTGAAGGAAGCTGTGAAAGAGTTCGATGGTACGGTCATCGTAGTATCTCACGACCGTGAGTTCCTTGACGGACTGGTGACCAAGGTGTACGAATTTGGTGGCGGACTGGTGAAGGAACATATCGGAGGAATCTACGACTTTCTGCAGAAGAAGAAAATGGAGAATCTGAACGAACTTCAGTTGTCCCAATCTCCGCAGACCGCTTCGCCCAAGAAAGAAGAGCCTGCAGAGAGTGAAAGCAAACTTTCGTATGAAGCGCAGAAGGAGCTGAACAAGAAAATCCGCAAGCTGGAGAAGCAGGTGGCCGACTGCGAGGCAAAGATTGAGAAACTGGAAGAGCAGGTGGCACAACTGGAGGAACAGATGGCTACTCCTGAAGGTGCTTCCGATATGAAGCTGTACGAGCAGCACCAGCAGCTGAAAAAACAGATTGCGGAGGCAGAAGAGGAATGGACACTGCTTCTGTCGGAACTGGAAGAAATGAAATAAATATAAGAGAGACTTGATTAAAATAACGCATTTATGAACAAGAAAAATTATGTAGCCGTAGCTACGTTAGCATTTGCCATGCTGACAAGCTGCGCCGGACAGAAGGAAGCAAAAAGCACTTCTGGCATTGATTTGGCAAACATGGATACTACTGTGTCTGCCGGTACGGACTTTTTCCGTTACGCATGTGGAGGATGGAATGACGCTCATCCGCTGACAGCCGAATATTCTCGTTACGGCACGTTTGATGAACTGTTTGAAAACAGCCAAACGCAGTTGCGCGAACTGATTGAAGGACTGGCTGCGCAGAAAAATAATCAGGCTGGTTCTGCCGCACAGAAAATCGGTGATTTGTATAACATGGCCATGGACAGCGTAACCTTGAACAAGCAGGGTGCAGAACCGGTGAAAGCGATGCTCGACAAGATTGCCGGCCTGAAAGACAAGAGTGAAATCGTGCCGATGATGACTGAAATGGCTCATATCGGTATCGGTACCTATTTCCACAGCTATGTATATGCTGACCCGAAGAACAGCTCACTCAACATCTTTCAGATGGGACAGGGTGGTATCAACTTGGGTGAAAAGGAATATTATCTGGATACCGACAGCATTACTCAGAACATTCGTGAACAGTATAAACTTTACATCGGCAAGTTGTTCCAGCTGGCTGGTTTCTCTGAAGCAGATGCACAGCAGAAAGTGGCTGATGTGATGGAAATCGAAACTGCCATTGCTAAAGTTTCACGCAGTGCAACAGAACTTCGTGACCCAGAAGCTAACTACCACAAAATGTCTTTCGATGAATTGAAGAAGACCATTGCCGGAATTGACTGGGATGCCTATATGAAAGGTTTGGGTATTCAGGCTCCGGCAGAACTGAACGTAGAACAGGTAGAACCGATTCAGGAAGTAGCTCGCCTGATGAATACACTTCCGTTGTCTAAGCATGTATCTTATCTGGAATACAACCTGCTGGATGCAGCAGCTTCTTGTCTGAGCGATGACTTTGTAGCTGCCCGTTTCGATTTCTATGGCAAGGTATTGTCAGGTCGTCAGGTAAATCAGCCGCGCTGGAAACGTGCTGTAAACTCAGTGAACGGTATGCTGGGTGAGCTGGTAGGCGAGATGTATGTGGAAAAATACTTCCCGGCTGCTGCCAAAGAACGTATGGTGAAGTTGGTGAAGAATTTGCAGGCTGCCCTGGGTGAACGTATTGATGCACAGGAATGGATGAGCGACAGCACCAAGATCAGAGCACACGAAAAGTTAGCTACTTTCCATGTAAAAGTAGGATATCCTGACAAGTGGAAAGACTATTCTAAACTGGAAATCAAGAACGATTCTTACTGGGCTAACGTATGCCGTGCTTCAGAATGGGGATTCAATGATATGTACAGCCGCATTGGTAAGCCGGTTGACAAAGATGAATGGCTGATGACTCCGCAGACTGTCAATGCCTACTATAATCCGTCAACTAACGAAATCTGTTTCCCTGCTGCTATTCTTCAGCCGCCGTTCTTCAACATGGAAGCTGACGATGCTGCCAACTATGGTGCCATCGGTGTAGTAATCGGTCACGAAATGACGCATGGATTCGACGACCAGGGCCGTCAGTTCGACAAAGACGGAAACCTGACCGACTGGTGGGCTCCGGGTGATGCTGACCGTTTCAAGGAACGTGCACAGGTAATGGTGGATTTCTTCAACAAGATTGAAGTATTGCCGGGCCTGCAGGCTAACGGTGAACTGACACTGGGTGAAAACCTGGCCGACCACGGAGGTTTGAACGTAGCTTATCTGGCTTTCCAGAATGCAACTAAGGATGCTCCGCTTGGTGTAGTCGATGGCTTCACTCCGGAACAGCGTTTCTTCCTGGCTTATGCTACTTTGTGGGCTGGTAACATCCGCGACGAACAGATTCGTGTGTACACTAAGTCAGATCCTCACTCATTGGGTAAATGGCGTGTAAACGGAGCGTTGCCTCACATTCAGGCTTGGTACGATGCCTTCCACATCACACCGTCTGATCCGTTGTATGTCGCTCCTGAAAACCGTGTGAACGTGTGGTAAACTACAGACGGTAATTCACAATCTCTATAAATGGGGGTATATGAACTGTTGCAAGGTTCATATACCCTCTTTTTTGTTCTTAAGATGGAGAATCCACAGGGCATGTAGTCTGTTCTTCTTTTTCTCCTGAAATATTCTTTCAAATGTGCTTGTCTATTCTCTGTTTCACATTGCGGGATTTGTATCCCACACTGTGAAATATATATCCCACACTGTGGTTTTTGTATTTCACAGTGTGAAACAGAGAATTTGTCCTGAAGTTTGGAAGAATGGATAAGGCAAATTTGTGGTTTGCGAGGGAGGAATTCACGGTTTCCGGTGATGTATACCTTAAATGAAAAACTTTTCTTTGTAAAAGAAAACATTCAAAAATGGAAATTATGAAAAACAAGTTAAGTTTTTTATTGTCAGTTGTTTGTCTGTGGGGAGTAATCTTGGTTTCAGGATGTAGTGAAAAGGATGAGACTCCCACAAATCTGACTTTGAAAGAAGGTACACAAACTACTCAGGTGGTTTATGCCGATGAAGTAACGAATCAGGGTGGAATCAGTTTTACAGCTTTGTCCGACTGGACAGCCACAGTAACAGAAGTTGCGACAGAAGCTGCAACCAAGGCTGCTTCGGGAAAAGTGGAATGGCTGGAATTGAGTGCCTATAGCGGAGGTCCTGGTGAATATACCTTGACCTTGACATTGATAGAGAACCTGACCGGAAAGGACCGGAAGGCTATCATCGAAATTCGTTGTGGTAACGATGTGATAACCATTACCGTAGAACAGAAAGCTACTACAGAAGCAGGAGAAACTCCTGCCCCGAAAGAAAAACGTCTGGCTCGTTATGAGATTACAAATTCAAGCAGCTTGTATCCGGACAGCTATACTAAGTCTATTGGGGAACTTACTTATAATGAGAACGGAAAGCTGGCAGCCTTGAAAACCATTAGTTACCAAGGCGATATGCAGGGATATTTCACAGAGAGAATCTATCAGTTCACTTATCAGGAAAACCAGATGTGGATTGACCTGAAAACACTTTCCGGATATGAATCGGATGAATCGTATGTGATTACATTGAACTCAGAGGGTTATGTATCACAGTTGTATAAGAAAAAGGAATCTTCTTCCGAGCAGCATACATTGTGGATGTTTATTTATTCCGACGGTTATCTTCAGCAGATACAAGAAGATTATGACTATTATCCAGGTGACCATGAAGATGGGGATGAGGAAGATGGAAATGTGGCAATCGATCCGGGAGTATCTTCTGGCAGGATGGGACGTGCTTCGGATAGGTCTATTCTGCAATTGAACTGGCAGAATGGCAATCTGATGTCGACGGAGGGAGAATTTTCGGATGAAAGCTATATGAGTTATGCATATACTGAATATCCGAATGTAACGCCTTACTTTGATTTTAATGTAGTGGTTCGTCCGTTGTTCGGCAGTCATACTTATGAATATGATGACATGGTGTCCATGCTTTATATGTTGCGTATGATGGGTAAAGGTAGTAAGAATCTGGTAACGAGAGATGTTGTGGACTGGGGATATGATATGCCGGAACCGGGAGAACCGGAAGTGAAACATGAAGATACATGGGCTCCTTTTGCATATAGCTTTACGGAAGATAATTATCTGGATGTAATTACTGGCAAGTGTACTTTGTATTCATACCAGGAGGATGAACATGGAAATCGTGTTTCTGAGTCTACGTCTTATTACAATGATGAATATCGTTTTGTGTATGAATAAGTAATCTTTTTTGATGGAAAAATACCCCTTTCTCTCTACCCAATAAATAGGAGTATGAAATCGGTTATTTATGGTAATATATTTTTTAATATTATCGTGTAATTTTGTTAAAAATAAGTTTTGAAGACAGAATAATAGGAAATTAAGTCTATGAAGAACTGCTAAGTCCTTGTATTCGTCAAGGAATGTTACTCATAATGCGAATGGGGTCGGGGACTTATGCAAGCGTGACTTTTGAAGAATGTAACGGGGAATAAAAAGACTTCATTTTGTCATCGCGCTGAAGAATCCGTATTGCAATATCGGGGAAGTTGCAATGCGGATTCTTTTTTCTGTATAGTGACGTCCGTTATGCCGGAAACCAGAAATGTATTACCGTTCCTTGTCCTTCTTTCGAGGTGATGTCGCAACCGCCTTGCAGCTTGTCACAACGTTCCTTGACACTTCTCAGTCCCAGTCCTGCTTGAAGGAAATCATTGGAAAGCTTATCGGCGGAGAAACCTTTTCCGTCGTCTTCAACGATAAGATTAACCTGCCCGTCCTCATAGCTGGCAGTGATGTAAGCCTGTTGGGCATTGGCGTGTTTCAGCATGTTGGATATGATTTCCTGAAGAATGCGGTACACTTCCTGAGTTTGGTCGGCCGGAAAGTCTATCTGCTGAATGCTTTCTTCTATGTAGCACTGGATATGAGGTGTTTTCAGCGATTTCAGCTTATCCGTGTAGAGTGTGAGGACCTGGTACAGGCTAAAGTTGCTGAGGGCAGGAGTTGCCAGCTGATGCGAAAGGTTGCGCAGATTTTCCCTGATTTGTTTGAGTTGAGTCGTTATAGCTGAGTTGTCCGACTGCTTCATCTCCATTTCTACGGATAACAAATCATTGCATACCCCGTCGTGCAGTTCCTTGGAAATACGATTGTGGCTGTCTTCCAGTCCACAGATGTATCGTTCGGTCATTTTCTTGTGCATGTCGGTAAGCAAGAGTTGTCTTTGCATCTCCTTCTCCTTGATTTCTTTTTCCAGTTTCAGTTGCTTCAGGTGGAATGCAATCTTTCGTTTATGCATGCTTATGACCAGAATAATGAGTAGCAGCAGGGCCAAGATAAGTATGCCCCCGATGGTGTAAGTGCGTATCAGGTAAGCAGCTTTTTCCTCGGCACGTTTTCCGTTGAGTCCGGCAATCTGCAAGTCTTTTTCCTTCAGGTCCAGTTCAGCCTCGAATCCGGACAGACGGTTCTGATAGTATTGGTCGTTTAGTTTCTCATTGGCTTGATATGCCTCCAGCATGAGTTGATAAGCTAATTGTCCGTTGTTTCTTCTGCCTTCTATTTCGGCCAGTGTAAGCAGGATTTTGGGCAGCAGGCCGGAAGGATTCTTTCGGGCAAAGTCGGCTGCTTTCATAACGTAGTTACGTGCCTGAAGCAAGGAGTCCGTATCATGGAATAACATGTAACCATATAAGTACTCTAAATTCGCAATATTAGCCTTATTATGTGTCGTGTTTTTATAGCTCATGGCTTTCTGGTAGTATTGCAACGCCTGCCGGGGCTTTCCTGCATCCCTCGATACTCTGGCATATTGCGTGTAAGCCAATAGCTTGAGGCCGTCGGGCATTTCCGGACGGAGTTTCTGTATGGCCAGTTTTAGCGTATCCATTGCCTGGACAGGCTGCTGGTTGTTAGCTAACAAAATGGCATGGTTACACAGTCTGTTTACTTCCCCGATGCGATAGTCGATGGTAAGAGTGTCGGTTTGTGGATAAGCAAACATTTTACGAGAAATCTGTATGGCTTCATTGTTCTTGCCCGTTTCATTGTACAGAATGGAAATGTTGGATACGATAATGGCTGCCAGGTTGTAATTCTGCAAGTCTTCAGTAATGGCGAGCGCCTTCTGATAAAGTGAGATGGCATTGTCGAGCATGAACAATCTGCGGTGTATGACTCCTGAAAGATTATAGGCCTCTGCCAAATTCACAGAATCTTTTACCTGTTCCAGTTGATTAATTGCCTCTTCAGCCGTTTCTCTTGCAGCCGGCAACTGGTTGTTCTGCCACTGCCCGTAGGCAATTTCATACGTAACAATTGCCGCAATTTCCTGGAGTTGGTGTGCTATGGTATTTTCTGGAAATTTTTCCAGTGCCATTGCGTTTTCCCGGATTTGGGTCAGTAGCGTATTTGCCCTCTCACTGTCTCCCTTCTGGTTGAGAAATCGGGCATAGTCCAGGGTGATATTCAGCGCATAGAGCTTATCCTGCTTGTAATGGTCTTCGTGAATAATAAGATTGTACACTGAATCCATTTGTGCATACTCACCGTTATTGCCGAATGAATGCAGCAAATCAGCCAGTTTGTTATTCTTCTCATTGGCATTCAGGAACGCACTCAGACTGAGAAATAGGAAAAAAAGAATCTTTTTTCATTCTGTAATCCAACCTTTTAAAAAAGCAATTCGCATAAGATGTGATACGTTGGTAGCCCCACTTTTCAGCAAGATGTTCTTTCTCATCGTATCAATAGTATTTTTGCTGAGATTAAGTTTGTGGGCAATCTCATCGGAAGTAAGGCCACATGACAGCATTTGAATGATTTCATTTTCACGCGGGCTTGGTGTATAAGTAATGGACTTTTCCGTAGAATGGTCGCCCATGATGGACAGTACGACGTTCAGCGCAGTAGGTGAATAATATTTATTTCCCTCGTGCAAGATATTGTGTATGGCCTTTTCTATTTCTTCTATTTTGTCATTTTTGGTCACGATACCTGCCACTTCTGCTTTGATCAGCAGTTTGATAATCCAGAACTCTGTATGCATGGTATAGATGAGTTGAGGAATATTCATACCTTTCTTTTGCAGGTAGGTTATGACATCCAGGGCTGTTTTATCCTGAATCTCATAATCTATAATTAGCAGGTCGGGAGTATGATCGTTCAGGTAATTATATAATTCAGAATCATGATGTCCGGCAGTTATTTGGTATTGCTGGTTGTTTGACAGCAATTGCGCAATCCCTTCGGTAATGATGGGATGATCGTCTAAAATATATATATTTTTCATGGGAATGTACGTGTGTTGTGTTTTTGCTTTTTACAAAGATGGTAATTTTTCTTTCGTTATGCAAATAGAAGAAAATTTTTGTCTTTATGTCAGGCAAAAAAACTATTTCAATTACAATTCAGTAAAACTTAGAGAGGTAAACGGAAAGGTGTAAAGGTGATTTTTATGTTTCCCTTGTGCGAAACCTACGTTTCTCAAGGCTGAGCTGTACGTTTTCCGCATGGGAAACGTATGGTTTCGCTTCGGGAAACGTAGAATGTGGTAGTCGGTTTGTGGGTTTATATAGGTGGATTTTGTTGTTTTTGTGTGGGGATATGAATAGGTGAGAGAAACTGAAAATATAAAAACAAAAAAGCATCGACAATCATCAGATTATCAATGCTTTTTACCAGTCGGGGTGACTGGATTCGAACCAGCGACCACACGCCCCCCAGACTTTGATATTTATTGCATGATAATCATTGATTATCAGACTTTTCTGTAATTTCTTTATGCTTTGGTTTAATTTATGGTTTAATCCGGCAATAAACCAAGAGGTTTGACAATATATTAATAATCTCTTTGCTGTTTTAAAGCTGCTCTACAAATATAGGGATTAAAATCCGAATCGGAAATCAATTTAGTATATTTGATGCACGATATATAAAAACAGTATAAGAATTTTTTAAGTTCAAATGCTGTATGTTATGTTGAAGTACATTTACCAAAGTTTTAGTCCTTCCATTTCCTTTATAGCTTGTAGTATATCTTCTTTAGTCATGTCTGTTGTTTCTTCCTCTATGCTAATAGAGCGAAATTCATAGCTTTCTACAATCTCTTTCTTTTCATTTACGTTGCTGTATATCCAACTACTGAATACTCTATCAGGCATACCAAGGAATGTAATTCTAATAAGCGCACCACCTAACAAGTATGGGTTAATATCATAAATAACGAACTGACCTTTTATCTGTTTCTTATAAGGGTCTAATGCAGGGTTACTGACAATACCCTTATTGTAATCATCCAAGTATTTACGCAAAGTACGGATATATTCATTATCCAACCATTCGCTCCTTTCCCAACCATTAAAGCGGATTTCATTGAGCGTTTTTCGTGTGCCAATAGTGTCCGCTATATCAATAATGGAATCCTGTTTTGCTTTGTCATGTGTCATGCCGTAAGCTGACAGGGCAAATAATATAGCAATGGATGTAATTGTTGTTTTCATCTGTTTTTAATTTGAATAAGATTATGAAGATAGAGGACTTTAAAAATTCTTCCTATAAAATGGACTATTTTCAAAAAGAAGGTACTACCTAATTTATTGCTCTTATGTATTTCTCAATCTACAATTCTGTCTATGCTATACTCCTTATCGTTTAAGTTACTTTCTAAGACTGTCATTTTTAAAGTGATAAATTATTATGAGGTAGCTCTACCTAAAAAAGTAACAAAATACAGTATTATGACGTAGAACGGTAAATGTGCATTTATATGTACCGTTGATATTAAGGTGTTTTTTTTATCTTGCTAATAATCCATTTTACAACCTCTATTAAACAAGCCCCTATCGAAAGAATAATGAAAAAGCCGAAAATACCTAAAAATGCCAAATATAGGAAATACCAAAATCCTCCTTTTAATGCTAATACTTCACTAAATTTACCAAAATCATCACTGCTATTAGAATTATTGTATATCCTTGACAATATAATGTTCTCTTTATCCTTTTCTCGTTGGACAGTCATGATGTTCATTGATAGTTGTTTAACGATGAGGCAACCAGTACCTTTTTGGGAGTATAATGATATTGTATCTCCTTTATACGTCCATGTACCACTTGATAACGTATATATAGAATCAGTAGCCATTATTTTAAGAGCATATTTATCATCATCGTTAATCTGTATTATGTAATGAAGTCCATTCTCGACAGCTTCTGATACCCAATTTCCTTTTATTGTTGTTGGCTCTAAATCACCACAACTTATCAATGAAAACATAAATACTACTATATTAATATATTTGAGATACTTCATAGATTAAATCACTTGAAAGATTAATAACCGTACATTTAATATGGATTGTTATCAAATTTATATCCACATTTAGGACATTTGTAATTATAAACAGGAGCGCCGCCTGTTCCTTTCCAAACTAAATTGGTGACCTTGGGAGTGCAAGGGTAGTAACCACAACGAGGACAACTTTTTGAGTGGTGTTTGTTCCTGCGTCGTTTTGCATATATAGCTATGCCGACCAAGAAAATTATGCCTATAAGTAATTCCATATTTGCTGTGTTTGAACGATTTATGATGTTAATGAATAGTCCAAAAGTTAGAATTTAGACAATAAAAAAGCGCGGACTTAAACTTCGTCTACGCTTTTAGAGGTATCGCCAAACACCATGTACACATATACGAGTAAAAGCCCACGCCATAGGCATGAGCATCAACTTTTTATTCTTGTGTACTTTTTTCAAATTGGCGATTTTCTAAAAGCAAGAATAAAGCTAACGCTTCTTTATCTTTATGTCTTATAATCTGTTAATGTTACATAGGCTGTTCTTCTTTCAATTATGCTCCAAAATTACAAAAAACACTTGTAAACACAATAAGGATAGCATACTAAATTGTAAATCAAAGAGGTAGAAAATTCATTCATGCCTATATAAAAGCAATATTTCTGAATTTCCTACCTACTGAAATATTAAAAGCTAAGGCAGTCGTATGTATTCAAAAGTTCTTCCTGTCTTAATCCAAGATACCTTTTTGTAATGGCAACACTTGAATGATTGAAAAGTTCCATAAGTTTGACTAAAGCCAATTCAGAGTTTTCACTATTCATATTATAAACCTGTCTGCCAAAAGTTTTTCTAAGGGAATGACAGCTAAAGTTACCTATATGCAACCTGTATTTCTTTTTCAGTTCTTTCAGTATTATGTTTATCCTTTGTACTGAATAGACTGTACCTTTCTGACTGACTAATACAGGTGCATTGCTTCCTGTTGGATTAATAGACTTGTAACAGTCTGAAATGTGTCTTTGCAGTTGTGGGTTAATACGGATAGTCCTTTTCTTTCCTGTTTTCCTTTCTATTATGGTAAACTCACTTGTATTTAGAATCTGATTCTATCTTAAAGAAAGAATGTCACCTATCCTTAAACCAAAGAAACAACCTAAAGCTATCAATAAACTCATGTTGTAGTTTCCATCCTTATAAAGTTTTCTGATAAGGTTCATAGTTTCGTTCCATGCCAAGAAGTCAGCCGTTGTATTACTGTATTTCAAACTCATAACATTTACTTTTGGGGGGGATAATAAAAGTGAATGTCCGCTGTAACTAATTGAATAATAGCGAAACATTCACTTTGTGCAGAAGTGAATATTATAAAATAAGGACACCCGACTAAAATATTGAGTGCCCTTATTTATGCTACAGCATTCCTTCATCAGTAATGATGATATGATCTAAGACTTTTATTCGCATAAGCTAGGCTGCATCCGTTACCTGTTTAGTCAGTCTTATATCCTCTGTACTTGGCTTTAAATTTCCACTTGGATGATTATGTGCCAGAATTAAAGCTACGGAATTAGTAAGTAATGCAGCTTGTATAATTAATCTGACATCAGCACAGGTTTCTGTGATTCCTCCCTCTGAAATAAGGGTATATCCTAAAATCCGGTTAGCTTGATTTAGGGATAGGACTTTGAAATATTCCTTGTAGCATATCGTTCCTTTCTTCTATGTGGGAAGCATAGATTTATAAGCATCCTCTACAGGTTACTTTTTGCTGATTCTTGAATTTGGGTTTATAAGATAGCTTGACTTCTCCTACTTTATAGTCTATATTCATAATTGTAATGTTTAATGGTTGGTAGAAATAAAAAAGGACAACTAACTTAATAGCTGCCCTTTCTTCAATTTAGTAATATGTGACGGTTTGTTATTTCTTGGAATAATGGTATCTCATAGAGAATATATAAACCTCTATTATGTCATCATGCACGGAGTAAACAATTCTATGCTCTGCATTGATTCTTCTTGACCATTTTCCTGCCAGTTCATATTTAAGCGGTTCTGGTTTTCCTATTCCTGTGTATGGGTGTGCGGCAATATCTTCCAATAAGGTTTTGATTTTATTCAATATTGCTTTGTTCCCACTTTGGGTAAAGTATAGGTATTCTTTTCGTGCCTGTTCTGATAATGTTATTCTGTACATGCTGCCCGTTTTAAGAAATCTTCTATGCTTTCACCTTCATTTTGGGATATAGAATTACCGTTCTTAATATCCTCTTCACCTTTATGTATTGCTTCCATTGTATCGGGTGACGACATGATGTACTCCGTTTCCTTTAGAGAGTTATATTCATCCAGAGAAATCATTACTACTCCTTTGCCATTCCCACGATTAACAACTACGGTATCATAATCGTCAATGACCGCATCAATGTAGCTTTTCAAATTGGCTCTTAAATCTGTGTAATTAGCTGTTCTCATAAATCCTCCTTTGTTACAATACAAAGGTATGTACTTATTTGCGTACTTGCAAACATAAGTGGTTAATTATTCGATATTTAAAAATATGTTACCTATAAAGAACGCTCTTTCTTGCAATAGTATGAGTTTAGGCAAGCATAATGTCAACAACCATAGTTAGATTAAAACAAAAAAAGCATCGACAATCATCAGATTATCAATGCTTTTTACCAGTCGGGGTGACTGGATTCGAACCAGCGACCACACGCCCCCCAGACGCGTACTCTAACCGGGCTGAGCTACACCCCGAATTGCGGATGCAAAGGTACTGCTTTATTCGGAATAACCAAATATTTTCCGCAATAATTTCTTAGTATTTTTAGTTTACGTTTAAACGCTGTTTGAACACGACAAAACTTATCCCATGGTTTCGCGGTAGAAATCAAGCAGTTCGTAGATTTCCTCTTGTGAAGCGGTCTGGTTGATACGAATGTCACCGATTCCTCCTAAAAGAGTGAAATTGATGACGCCACATGAGGCATTCTTTTTGTCGTGCTTCATGAAGTCGTACAGACATTCGTAGTCATCGCAGGTGAAATAAAGGCTGCCATAGTTTTCCTTGATGAACTGAATGGTGGTGCGCAACGCTTCTTTCGGGAAACCGCAGCGGATATGTGACAGATAAAGTTCGCAGACCATACCCCAGGCTACAGCATATCCATGAAGTACCGGATGGTTAGTCTTTAGGGCGAAACTTTCAAAGGCATGTCCGATGGTATGTCCGAAATTCAACGCTTTCCGGATGCTTTGCTCATAGGGGTCTTTTTCTACGATGTCTTCCTTGACTTGCACGGACTGGCCGATAAGTTTCTGCAGCAATGCGTAGTCTATGTGAGCAAAGTCAAATGTCAGCAGTTCGCTCCAGTGTGACGGCTGACTGATTAGACCGTGCTTCAGCATTTCTCCGTAACCGGACAGCAGGTTGGGCATATCGAGGGTTTTCAGAAACTGGCTGTCAATCATTACCTGATCGGCAGGATAGAAGGAACCGATTTCATTCTTGAGTCCGTTGAAGTTGATACCGGTTTTTCCACCCACGGCGGCATCAATCATGGAAAGCAGGGTGGTGGGGATGTTGATACAAGCGATACCTCGTTTGAAGGTAGCTGCGGCAAATCCTCCCAAGTCGGTCACCATGCCTCCTCCTAAGTTTATGAGCAGCGAGTGGCGGGTGGCTCCCCGGTTGCTGAGCTGGTTCCATACATAGGCCAGTGTCTCTAAGTTTTTATGCACATCTTCCGGACCAATGACAATTTGTTCTGCATCCTTCAGCAAGGCGATGTCTTGCAGCAGAGGGAGGCAAAGACGAAAAGTATGTTCGTCGGTCAGGATAAAAATCTTGTCGTATGAATGTGCAGATAACTTCTGGCTGAGTTCCGTATTGAAATTTTGGCAAATAATGACTTCTTGTTTACTCATAAGTGTATTTGTTTTGGGCACAAATTTAGAAAAAAAGTTAGAAGAAGTCGGATGTTGGCTTACAATTAAGTATTTTTGTGCGAATAAAAAATAATTAAGTTATGAAAGGAATTTTTCCGGCTTCGTGCCGTTTGTTGGGGTATGTGTTACTGTTATTGTCAGTATTTGTTCCGTTATTGATGTATATGTTCGGACAAGTGAATGACGGTAATCTGCTGTATGTGAAACTGGGAATGAAACTGGTCATCTGGATTTCATTGTTCATGGTTTTTCTGGCTAAAATGAAGGATGAAAATGAGGAAGCTTTTGCCATGCGGCGGAAAGCAATGGTGATTTCACTCTATTTGTGGGGAATTTATTATGTAGGAGTGTTGCTGAATGCAGCTTATGGAGGAAATTTGCAGGAAGCAGACAATTCAGTAGGTATTGTGTACATGGTTATTTGTGTGTTCTGTAAAGAGTTTTTGATGCAGAAGGCAAAGATTGAAAAAAATTTCAGACAAAAATAAGTTAAAAAATAAAGAGTAGGGGTAAACCTTTTTTGTTGATAATTGTCAAAGGTACAATTAATCAACAAGGAAGAGATAAAGGCAATGAAAAAAGTTTTATTGGGATTGCTGCTGATGGTGGGGGTAACCATTTCTGCTTTTGCACAAAGCAGCGGCAGCCGTGGAACCGTAACAGGAACGGTTCTTGATGAGGGGGATAAATCGCCTGTCATTCAGGCTACAGTACAGCTCCTTTCCGTAAAGGATAGTTCAATGGTAGTGGGAAATGTGACAAATCTGGATGGACATTTCTCACTATCTGTGCGTCCGGGAAAGTATCTGCTGAAGGTTTCATATATTGGATATACTCCTTTTTTCAAGCAGGTTGCGTTGACGCGTAACAATCCGCGTTTGAATGTGGGCAAGGTGGAACTGGCTTCGGATGCCATTATGCTGGCAGAAGCTGTAGTGGTGGCTGAGGCTCCGGAGGTGACGGCAGTGGCCGATACGCTGGTGTACAACAGTTCTGCCTATCGTGTGCCTGAAGGTTCAGCTTTGGAGGAACTGGTGAAGAAGCTTCCGGGGGCTGAAGTGGATGAAAACGGAAAAATCACGATTAACGGGAAGGAAATCAAGAAAATCATGATTGATGGAAAGGAATTCTTTGCCGATGATCCGAATATTGCCATGAAAAATCTTCCGGTAAATATTATCGATAAGGTACGTGCGTATGATAAACAATCGGACTTGGCCCGTGTGACAGGTATTGATGACGGCGAAGAGGAAACCGTGCTCGACCTGAGTGTGAAGCCGGGTATGAATAAGGGATGGTTTGGTAATGCGGACGTAGCAGCCGGAACGGAAGACCGTTACAGTGGAAAAGTAATGTTGAACCGATTCATTGGAGAGAATCAGTTTACGGTGATTGGTTCAATGAATAATGTGAATGATAACGGCTATCCAGGAGGAGGCGGTGGCTTTCGTTGGGGAGGACAGAACGGTCTGACCAGCATCAAGATGGGTGGTTTCAACTTTAGTACACAGAGTGAGAAACTGGAAACAGGAGGTAGTGTGAATTATAACTACAAGGATGCGGACATTATCAGTAAGCAGGCTTCGGAAACATTCGTTTCTTCGGCTACCAGTTCTTTCAAGAATGCCTGGAATGCTAATCGCAATAAGACTACTTCGCTTACGGCCGATTTTCGTATTGAATGGAAACCGGATACTATGACAACGGTGATTTTTCGCCCGCGTTTGACATACGGAAAGAATGATAACAGGAGTGCGACAAATTCTTTTACATTCAGCCAGGATCCGGAACATACAACTGACGAAATTTTGAATGCTGCCGATAATCTTTCATCTTTGATTCCGGAGGAGAATATTGTCAATACGATTGCACGTAACAGCCTGCAGAAGGGAGATAACTTTAATGTAGGAGGATCGGCCATGATTAACCGTCGTCTGGGAAAGGCAGGGCGTAATATTACTTTCCGCGGCTCTTATAATTATACGAACAGTTCGAGTGAACAGTTTTCAGTGTCTGAGACGGACTATTATCAGAAAACAGAAGAGGAACGTCTGGAAATTTTGAACCGCTATATCTCTACACCCACTTTGAATTATAACTATAGTGCACGCTTTACTTATAGCGAACCTATATTTAAAGGCGGTTTTTTGCAGTTCAGCTATAATTTCCAGTACAAGCGTTCAAAGAGTGATAACTCCACTTTTACAATGCCGAATGACTGGGAAATAGCGCAAGGGTATGGAGGTGATAATGTGGGAGTGCTGGATGAAAAGAACAGTAAGAGTGCACAGTACACATATTACAACCATCAGGCAGATGTTTCTTTGCGTTGGATTCGTGAAAAAATGAGTTTGAATGCAGGTGTTTCTTTCCAGCCGCAGAAATCGAAATTGTCTTATAAGAAAGACCAGTTGGATACGGTGGCCGTACGAAATGTATTCAACTTTACTCCGACATTTGATTTCCGTTATAAATTCTCGAAAACAAGCCAGTTGAGAATTAACTACCGCGGAAGAAGCTCTCAGCCAAGCATGACGGATTTGCTGCCTATTGAGGATACGACCGACCCGCTGAACATTCGTCGGGGAAATCCGGGGTTGAAACCGGCATTTACCAACTCGTTCATGGCTTTTTACAATACATTTGATACAGAGAAACAGCGGGGTATCATGACGCACTTCCGTTTTGAAAATGTATTGAACAGCATTAGTAATCGTAGTACATACGACCCGCAAACCGGTGGAACAGTAACCATGCCGGAGAATATTAATGGCAACTGGAACTTGTTTGGTATCTTGGGTTCTAATACGGCCTTGCGTAATAAGAAGTATACCATCAACACCTTTACGATGGCCCGTTATAATAACATCGTAAGTTATATGAGCGATGCACAGGCTGAGAATGTGTCAGATAAGAACAAAACCCGTCAGTTGTCTTTGAGTGAACGCTTGAGAGGTACGTATCGTAATGACTGGTGGGAATTCTCTCTGAACGGTTCATTGGCTTATACGCATTCGCGCAATAGTTTTAAGGAAGAGAATAATATGGATACCTACCAGTTCTCGTACGGAGCAAGTACCAATGTACGTTTGCCCTGGAATATGTCAATTGCGACAGACGTCTCTCAGAACTCACGTCGTGGATATGCGGATGCAAGCATGAACCGTGATGAGTTAATCTGGAATGCCCAGCTTTCGCAAGACTTCCTGAAAGGAAATGCAGCTACGGTCAGCATTCAGTTCTATGATATTCTGCGTAATCAGAGCAATATCAGCCGTGTAATCAGTGCGGCTATGCGAAGTGATACGGAATACAATGCGATTTACAGCTATTGCATGGTACACTTTATTTACCGTCTGAATCTGTTTGGTGGAAAAGGTGCCGGCCCGAGAATGGGTGGTCCGGGAAGAGGACCTGGATTTGGTACTGGCCCGGGACATGGACCTCGCAGATTCTAAGGCTGAACATATATACCGCAAAAGTCAATTTCACTTTTGCGGTATTTTTTTTGCCTTTTTCCAAATTACTCGTAATTTTGTTGAAAACCAAGTTGTAAGATGGACATAGCAGTCTGGAATAGCATCTTTGTAGCCGTAATCTACTTTCTTTATTTTGCGGTAATACTGACAACTATCTTTGTCGTGATTCTTGACAATCGTAGTCCGGTAAAGACTATGGCATGGATTCTAGTTCTCTTTTTCCTTCCTGTAGCCGGATGGATTCTGTACTTGTTTTTCGGGCGTAGTACGCGTAAGGAACATCTTATCAGTCGGAAAGGGTACGCTCGCTTGAGCAAGCGCCCTATGGCGGCCTATCAGGAACAGCCGTCCGTAATGGCAGAACATGGCAAGCAGCGTTTGATGGATTTCTTTTCACGCGTAAATAATGCGCTGCCTTTCTCCGGAAATAGAGTTACAGTTTATACGGATGCTGTTTCCATGTTATCGGAGTTATTGAAAGATATTTACAGAGCTCGTCATCACATCCATCTGGAGTTTTATATTTTTGAGGATGATGCGGTAGGTCGGTTGGTTAGAGATGCCTTGATTGACCGGGCTCGTGACGGAGTGAAGATACGGGTGCTGTATGACGATGTGGGCTGTTGGAAAGTGCCTCATGATTTTTATGAACAAATGCTTTGTGAAGGCATAGAAGTCCTTTCGTTCCTGAAAGTCCGTTTCCCCAGATTTACCAGTAAAGTGAATTATCGCAATCATCGGAAGATTGTGGTGATAGATGGTTGTGTGGGGTTCATAGGTGGAATGAATCTGGCAGAACGTTATGTGAAGGGATTGGGAAAAGGAAATTGGAGAGATACACATGTCAGACTGGAAGGAAAGGTGGTGTACGGATTGCAGACGGCTTTTCTTACTGACTGGTATGCCATTGATCGCACCTTGCTCACTTCAGCAGAATATTTCCCTCCGATTTCGGTGAAGGGAGGTGTGCTGGGGCAAATTGTGACTTCCGATCCGGTAGGTGAGTGGAGGGATATTATGCAAGGACTGATGATGGCTATCTGTTCTGCCCGGAGATATTTTTATGTGCAGACTCCTTATTTCTTGCCGAACGAAGAAGTGATGACTGCTTTGCAGACAGCAGCATTGGCTGGGGTTGATGTGCGGCTTATGCTTCCTAAAAGAGGGGATACCTGGCTCATTCATAAAGGTTCGCTATCTTATCTCGCGGAGATGATGAAGGCAGGGGTGAAAATTTACCTCTACAAAAAGGGATTTCTGCATTCTAAGTTGATGGTGTGTGATGACGAATTGTCAACGGTGGGCTCTACGAATATGGACTTTCGAAGTTTTGAGCATAACTTCGAGGCCAATGCCTTTTTTTATGACAAGGAAACGGCTATGACTTTAAAAGAAATATTCCTGGCCGATCAGAAGGATTGTTTTCTGTTGTCAGCCAGGATTTGGGCAAAACGTTCTTGGAAAAATAAGATTACTGAATCGGTTGTGCGTCTTCTTGCTCCTTTACTCTGAAAAAGGAAAAGTTGACACTTCCGTAGTGACGGTGCTCGAAAAAGCAGGGATGATTCTCAAAGTTGAGGTCTTTTCCATGTTCCAGAACGAAAATACCTTCCGGCTTGAGCAGGTTGTACTGAAATATCAGGTCGGGTATGCTTGCCAATTCTTTCAGGGCATACGGAGGGTCAGCAAAAATAAAATCGAACTGCAGGCCGCATTTCTCGATGTATTTGAATACATCGGCTCTTAAAGGGATGCACTTGTCCGTTTTGACTTCGCGCATGACTTTGCTGATGAAGGCATGGTGCTGCGGGTCTTTCTCTACGGAGATAACCTGATCGCATCCTCGTGACACAAGTTCTATACTGATGCTGCCCGTTCCGGCAAACAAATCGAGTGCTGTAATTCCATCTTCAAAGTCAATGTAGTTGTTGAGCACATTGAACAGATTTTCTTTGGCAAAGTCAGTCGTAGGACGTGCCTTGAATGTGTGGGGGACGTCGAAACGTCTCCGTTTGTATATTCCGCTTATTACTCGCATGAGATTAAAGATAGCATGTCAAATGAAATTTCTTTGATGCGGCTCATTGCTGAGTCGTTGAATTCCATCTGAGGATTAATGATGAATAGTTTTCGTATGTATTTTTTTAGTCGCAATGGCAATTCTTCCCATTGTGGAACCCGATTGTTCCCACAAATGTATAACTGGTCATCTTCTTGATTGTAGCTAGCCTGCTGCCAGATGTTCAACAGATAATAGCATGAATCATTCAGGCCGGAAATGGGGTAAGTGTTCAGTAGCAATAGTTTTTCTTTTTCGAAAGCTATCACTTCTACACTTTCGGGATGGAAGATGGCAAATAATTTACGGCAGTCACTCGGTTTGACCTTATGTGCGAGGTACTCGGTAATTGGACTTACGGATGCAAACAAACGGGCATTGGGGAAATGCTCTGTCAGAAACAGATGGGTGAGCTTGTCCAGTCCAAAAAGAATGACGAGGTTGCTCTTCCCTAAAATATTACAAAGTACGACTTCGTTATTTTGTGGGGGTAGGTTCTGATAGAATAGAAGGTCGGTCTGTTCGTCTTCATACAATTCCAACGGGAGTGTAGTGTAACGTGAAGTATGAATAAGGATATTAACCTGCTTGAAACGATGCTTCAGTTTTTCTGTTTCTGTCAAATAGGCTTTTACATTGGCAGCCATTGAGCGCTGTGTATTGACTGGTGAGGAACTGAAATATACTTCCTCCGATTGCTGAGGGTGATAGATAGAAAAAGAAAATCCATCCGTACTCAGACGGATGGATAATATATACTGTTCTGATTTATTAAAATCAATAGGTTGGGCCATAGGATTATTCCCAGTTTCCTGCATTGTTGTTCGGCTGTTCGATATCACCAACTCTCAAACCGCAATATTTACCCAATTTTGACTGCATGTCTTTCAAGTTGATCAATTCCTGGCTGTTCAAGTCACCCAAGTATACATCGTATGCAACCTGTGCCTGGAACAAGTTCAGAGGAGCACCAGATTTTGTAGTATCCTGACGGATAGCCATTTCAAATTTAGCTCCGTTTCCGTAAGGAACGTATGCCAAAGAGTCCGGATTAAATCCTTTTGCAAAGATAGTATCCATTACAGCTACCCACATTGTATCACGACGGAAGTTCTGTAAGCCTTCTTTTTCAACTTCGCTCCAGTTTCCAGTTTTCTTAGCCTTGTTAATCAAGTCCATAGCCTTCTTTTCTGTCATACCGTTGTTCAACTGATCATCTGTCAATGAACCCACTTTCATGATGAAAGGAAGTTTAGCAGTCTTTACGAAAGTAATCAGACTGTCGAAGTTTGCTGTATAAGCACCGTTATGAACGGTACGATATTCCTGCTGAGCCTTACGGATGTCAATCAGGCGGGCAATAATTGCTTTTTCTCTGGTTTTTTTCGCATTGTCAAAGTTGATAGGGCCCATAATACTGCCATAGCATATATATACCAAGCAGATAACGCAGGCGGCTAACACAAGATTAAGAACTGTTTTCATGATAATATTGTTTTTTTAGTTTATATTCGTAGCGCAAAAATAAGTAAATTAGTTGAACCACGTCAATCTTACGTAAACTTTTTATACTGGCATTATGTTAAATAATGATTTATCGCAACAAATTAAGCGAAATTTTCCTTATAAACCAACAGAAGAGCAGGAAAATGCGGTGAAAAGTTTTGCCGAATTCCTGTTTTCACCTTCTGCAGACAGTGTGTTTCTGATGAAAGGTTATGCCGGCACGGGTAAGACTACATTGACATCTGCATTAGTTCGTACGCTTGATTCATTGCAACGGAAAGTGATTTTGTTGGCTCCTACAGGAAGGGCAGCCAAAGTCTTTTCCGGATATGCGGAACATCCGGCTTATACGATTCATAAGAAGATATATCGGCAGAAAGTTTTTTCGAATGAGACGGATAATTTTGTAGCTAATCAGAATTTGCACCGAAATACGCTGTTCATTGTGGATGAAGCTTCCATGATTGCGAATGAAGGACTTTCAGGCGGCCATTTTGGTAGCGGACGTTTATTGGATGATCTTGTTCAATATGTATATAATGGATTGGGGTGCCGGTTGATGTTGATTGGAGATACGGCACAGCTTCCGCCTATAGGTGAGGAAGAGAGCCCGGCGCTGTCTGTAGCGGCATTGCAGGGCTATGGACTGGAGGTGACAGAGTGTGTGCTTACAAAAGTGGTACGACAAACTGAAGGTTCCGGTATCTTGTCGAATGCGACTGCCTTACGTGAAAGGATTGTAAACGAGGACTTCTTTGAATATCCTAAAATCAGTTCTAAGAACTATCCTGATATACGTATCCTTCCTGGAAGTGAACTGATTGAAGCTATTGACGAATGTTATGGTCATGTGGGGTTGGATGAAACGATTGTTATCTGTCGTTCCAACAAACGTGCTTCTCTATATAATAAAGGTATAAGAAATACGGTACTGTATAGGGAAGATGAACTGAACACGGGAGATATGCTGATGGTGGCTAAGAATAATTATTTCTGGGGAACAGACTGCAAGGAACTTGATTTTATTGCAAATGGCGATGTGGCAGTGGTACGTAGGGTACGGCGTGTTCGGAAAATGTATGGTTTTCGCTTCGCAGATGTAGTGCTTGCTTTTCCTGATTATGACGGGATTGAACTGGAAGTAAAGATTTTATTGGATACCCTTCATTCGGAACTTCCTTCATTGTCGAAAGAAGAAAATGACCGTCTGTTCTATGCTGTGTTAGAAGATTATGCTGACTTACCGACCAAGCGGGAACGAATGAAAAAAATGAAGGAAGACCCTTATTACAATGCGTTGCAGGTAAAATACGCGTATGCTGTTACATGTCATAAAGCGCAAGGTGGACAATGGAAAAGAGTTTTTCTTGATCAAGGCTACATGACGGAGGAAATGCTTTCACCCGATTATTTCCGCTGGTTGTATACCGCATTTACCCGTGCTACGGATTTGTTGTATTTGGTAAACTGGCCGGAAGAACAGACGGAAAAATAATGTAGACTTTCTATGGCTGTATAATAGTCTGTGGACTGCCGGAGTAAAAAGTCAGTATCAGTATGGATTTCTGTAAAACGTAAGGAACAATTCTCTGTTTCACACTGTGAAATACAAAAACCACAGTGTGGGATATATATTTCACAGTGTGGGATACAAATCCTGCACTGTGAAACAGAGAATTCTTTGAGGTGTTGCAAGGAATGTACGCTTGCAGCCGGAATTAGTTCTGCCGTTGACTTGTAAAATGCAAAATAAGAAAGGCTGTCTTTCCTTGAGTTGACGGAAAGGCAGCCTTTTGAGTCTTGTTTATCGTAACGGATTACTTGATGACGTTCAGTTCTTTTCCTACTTTTATGAAAGCTTGAATTGCTTTGTCCAGGTGAGATTGTTCATGACCGGCAGAGAGCTGTACGCGGATGCGTGCCTGGCCTTTCGGTACTACCGGATAGTAGAATCCGGTTACATAAATGCCTTCTTCCTGCATGCGGGCTGCAAAATCCTGTGACAGTTTGGCATCATACAACATGACAGCGCAGATAGCACTTTGTGTAGGTTTGATGTCAAATCCGGCAGCAATCATCTTGTCGCGGAAATAGTTGACATTGCTCATCAGTTTGTCATGCAAGGCATTGCTTTCTTTGAGCATGCGGAACATTTCCAAACTTGCTCCTACGATAGCTGGTGCTACAGAGTTAGAGAACAAGTAAGGACGAGAGCGCTGACGCAACATGTCGATAATTTCTTTCTTACCAGTGGTAAATCCACCCATAGCTCCGCCAAAGGCTTTTCCTAATGTACCTGTAAAGATGTCAATCTTGTCGTATACGCCGAATTGTTCAGCTACTCCATGTCCTGTAGGGCCTACCACTCCTGCAGAGTGTGATTCGTCTACCATTACGAGGGCATTGTATTTTTCTGCCAATTCACAGATTTTGTCCATTGGAGCCACATTTCCATCCATAGAGAATACGCCGTCAGTGGCAATAATACGGTGGCGCTGTGCCTGTGCTTCCTGAAGACAGCGTTCCAAATCTGCCATATCAGCATTAGCATAGCGGTAACGTTTTGCTTTACACAAACGTACACCATCAATGATGGATGCGTGGTTCAGTGCATCTGAAATAATGGCATCTTCTTCTGTGAAAAGAGGTTCGAACAAACCACCGTTTGCGTCAAAACATGCAGCATACAGGATGGTATCTTCTGTATGGAAATAGTCAGAGATGGCAGCTTCCAGTTGTTTGTGAAGGTCTTGTGTTCCACAAATAAAGCGCACGGATGACATACCGTAACCATGAGTATCCATGGCTTTCTTGGCCGCTTCAATCAGGCGTGTGTTGTCCGACAAGCCTAAATAGTTGTTGGCACAGAAATTCAAAACTTCCTCTCCTGCGTTGACCTTGATGTCTGCACGCTGTGGAGTGGTTATTACACGTTCTTTCTTATATAAGCCGGCTGCTTCTATGTCGGCAAGTTCCTTTTTCAGGAAATCTCTAAAGTTTGTATACATATATTGATATTAAGGTTTTGCTTATGCAAAGATGCAATTTTTTTATTTAGGAAAAAAGAACACGCTTATTTTTATTTCATTTATAAGAACTTTTGTATATTTGCTCCGCAATTTAAAAATCTAGCTTGCAAATGAAAAACATTTTAATAATTGGGGCAACTGGACAGATAGGTTCAGAACTCACAATGCTTTTGAGAAAGAATTATTCTGGTAATGTAGTGGCTGGTTATATTCCTGGTGCTGAGCCTAAAGGAGAATTGAAAGAATCAGGTCCTTCGGCTATTGTGGATATTACGAACCCGCAACAAATTGCCGATGCGGTAAGTAAGTATCAAGTAGATACAATCTACAATTTGGCTGCATTGCTTTCTGCCGTTGCAGAAAACAAGCCTCAGCTTGCCTGGAAAATCGGACTTGGAGGATTGTTCAATACGCTTGAAGTCGCTCGTGAAAAGCAGTGTGCTGTATTTACTCCGAGCTCTATCGGCTCATTTGGTCCTGGTACTCCTAAAGACAAAACTCCTCAGGACACCGTTCAGCGTCCTAAGACCATGTATGGTGTGACAAAAGTTTCAGGTGAATTATTGAGTGACTATTATTTCACTCGTTTTGGTGTGGATACTCGTTCCGTACGTTTCCCGGGATTGATTTCGTATGTAACTCCTCCGGGTGGTGGTACTACAGACTATGCCGTAGATATTTATTACTCTGCAGCCAAAGGTGAAAAATTTGTCTGCCCGATTGCTGAGGGAACTTATATGGATATGATGTATATGCCGGATGCTTTGCGTGCAGCGGTAGAAATTATGGAAGCAGATCCGTCTAAGTTGGTTCATCGTAATTCATTCAACATTGCTTCAATGAGTTTTGAACCGAATACAATTTACCAGAATATCCGTAAATATCTTCCGGAGTTTGAAATGCAGTATCAGGTAGACCCATTGCGTCAGGCTATTGCAGAATCATGGCCAAACTCATTGGATGATACATGTGCCCGTGAAGAATGGGGCTGGAAACCAGAATATGATTTGGATGCCATGACTCAAGACATGCTTGCGAAACTGAAAGAGCGTTTTGGTCGTTAATTGCCAACAGATTTGATGCTACATAATTAAAATCCCCTCACTCCCTGTATGATTGCAGAAAAGAGTGAGGGGATTTCTTGTATGGGAATTTCTTTTGTTAGAAGATACTTTGAAAAAATGTCTTGATGGCTTCTGGCTTTATGTAATGAAGCGTATGCTCTTTTAATATTACGGAATCCATCAGGCAATGCAGCCCTTTGTAGCCGTCCGCTGATTCTTTCAATACTTTTTCTGTATAGATGTTTTCTGCTTTCTTGTTTTTCTGACTTTCCGGTTGATTTTTAAACTGGCCGATATAGATGTTTTCTTCAAAAGCATTTCGGGTAGAAGATGTAAAATCAAAACGGCTAGGCTCTGCTGCGTAATAGATATTTTGACGGAAACAAGTATTGTCTGCATATCCATCCCAAGAGTCGGAAGTGATCATCGTACGGTCTACTGCATCAGACGGTTTATGGTTGGCGTGGATGATATTACGTTCGACTAATGTTTGCTTTACCGGACCAGCTATGTGGATACTGGGAGAAAACATACCTTGACGTGTTTCTTTCGGGCGTATACCGTCTCCTATACTGATATTGTATCGAACAATGCTTCCGATGTTTCCGCAGCTATAATTTCCGGCATTCCCGCTGTTGCATATAAGTACCATTCCTCCGTAATTGTCGTGACTGTAATTGTATTGTATAAGGGTATTCTGGCAATTGTAGTCGGAATCGAATCCTTGTGCATCCCAGGGTGCTTTATGTCCCCATACTTCGTTATATTGTATGATGGTATTGTCACAACTCCAAGGCCAGATGCCTGCTGCTGCCTCTGTCATCGGAAGAATGTCGGGTGAATCGCACATGAGATTATACTCAATCAGTGTACTGTCACAACCTATGGGAACAATGCCGTCGCCGGGAACTTTTTCAATTAAATTGTTCCGTACAATGGTATGTTTATTCGGATACCAGTTTTTACGGTCGTAATAACCACTCCAAATCATGGCATTGCGTTCACATCTTAAAATGTGACAATTTTCTATGGTCAGACTGTCAAAGCGTGAACGAATACTGTCTCCTCCGTTTACAATCAGGATACCGCTTCCTCCTCCCTCTTCTTTGACAAGAGAACCATTGACATCACGTATGGTAAGGTTGTTTATTCTGATGTTATGAGAAATACCATAATCTGTGCATTCTACTTTTAATCCGGTACGTCCGGCTTTTCGTTCTTTACCTGTATTACTGATTTCAAGGTTTTGAATTGTGAAGTAATCGGAATTGAAAATACGTACAGCATACATGGAGGTGTCATTCCCTGCAATGCATGGCTTTTTATTGCCTTCACCGTATGCATCGATGATGATGGGAGATTGTGAGAGACCTTTCCCTGTTAGTTCCAATATTCCAGGAAATATTTCTCCTTTTTTGAATAGAATTTTATCACCGGGCTGTAGGGAGATTTGTTTCAAAGCTTCTATACTTTGCCAGGCAGAACGAGGTGAGGTTCCGTTGTTTTGGTCACTTCCTGAAGTCGCATCCAGGTAATAGACGTGTGATGAGTTGCATGCATAAAAAACAGATGAAAGTAAGCAGAATGCAAGCTGTGTAAATGTAGAGGTTTTCATAATATGTAAATTGTATTTCATTGTAAAGGTAATGATATTGTTGAACATAAAAATAATTTTCAATTTTTGTTGGTGGTTTCATTCTATTTTTTGACAGAATTGTTTTATGCAGAGCAGTTGTTTTATCCTACCTTTGTAAGGTATCTTAAAACTTAATATCAATGAAAAAACTATGGATGGTGCTTGCCTTATGGGGAGCTTTAGCAGCGCAGCTGCATGCACAATGGAAGCCGGTTGAGGGACGGATTAGAACACAATGGTCTGAACAGGTAAATCCTGATAATGTATTACCAGAATATCCACGGCCTATTATGGAAAGAACAGAATGGAAAAATCTGAATGGCCTTTGGGATTATGCAATTATAGAAAAAGGAAAACATACCCCTTCTGTTTTTGATGGGAAAATTCTGGTACCTTTTGCTGTAGAATCTTCTTTGTCGGGAGTTGCTAAAACAGTAGGTGCAGAGAAAGAGTTGGTCTATCGTCGTTCATTTGAAGTTCCTTCGTCCTGGAAAGGAAAAAAAGTACTTCTGCATTTCGGAGCGGTAGATTGGAAAACTGATGTATGGGTAAATGATGTAAAGGTAGGTAGTCATACCGGAGGATTTACTCCTTTCTCTTTTGATATTACAGAAGCTTTGCAGGGAAAAAACAATACTTTGATGGTAAAGGTGTGGGACCCGACAGATAAGGGTTACCAGCCAAGAGGAAAACAGGTATTGCGTCCTGAAGGTATATGGTATACTCCGGTGACAGGTATATGGCAGACTGTTTGGCTGGAACCTGTCAGTGAATCTTATATTCAGGATCTGCGCATTACTCCCGATATTGATAATTCCTTGCTTTCTTTGAAGGCCTTGGTAAAAGATGCTACTTCAAAAGATTTGGTAGAGGTAAAAGTTTTTGATGGTCAGCAGCTCATAGCACAAGGAAAAAGTATTAATGGAGAATGTGTACAGGTGGCAATGCCTGAGAATACAAAATTATGGTCGCCCGAATCTCCTTTCCTTTATACGTTGAAGGTTTCTTTAAAGCAGAACGGAAAACTGGTGGATGAAGTGTCCAGTTATGCAGCTATGCGAAAATATTCTTCCAAACGTGATGCAAACGGTATTGTACGTCTGGAGTTGAATAACAAGCCGTTGTTCCAATTTGGTCCTCTGGATCAGGGCTGGTGGCCGGATGGTTTATACACCGCTCCTACGGATGAGGCTTTACTATACGATATACAGAAGACAAAAGATTTTGGATTTAATATGATTCGCAAACATATTAAAGTAGAGCCTGCACGCTGGTATACCTATTGTGACAAGTTAGGTATTATTGTATGGCAGGATATGCCCAGCGGTGACCGTAACCCGGAATGGCAGAACCGGAAATATTTTGAGGGCACTGAAATGAAGCGTAGTGCAGAGTCGGAAGCTTGTTACCGGAAGGAATGGAAGGAAATAATGGATGCATTGTATTCTTATCCTTGCATTGGCACATGGATTCCATTTAATGAAGCTTGGGGACAGTTCAAAACTCCGGAAATAGTGGAATGGACCAAACAATATGACCCGACCCGTCTGGTCAATCCAGCCAGTGGAGGTAACCATTACACTTGTGGGGATATGCTGGATTTGCACAACTATCCTGCTCCGGAATTGTATCTGTATGATGCACAGAGAGCTACAGTCTTAGGTGAATATGGAGGTATTGGCTGGGTAGTACAGGGACATATCTGGGAACCGGACCGCAACTGGGGATATATTCAGTTCAATTCTTCTAAAGAAGTGACAGATGAATATGTGAAATATGCAGAAAAACTTTATGATTTAATACCTCGTGGTTTTTCTGCAGCAGTATATACGCAGACAACGGACGTAGAAGTGGAAGTAAACGGTTTGATGACATACGACCGCAAAGTAATTAAATTGGATGAAAAACGGGTTCGTGAGATAAACCGTAAATTATGTGAGTCTTTAAACAAATAAGGTAAAAAGAGGAGGAGTTGTATTTAAAAAATCCCCTTATCCCAGTTTTGAGTCAAGGGATAAGGGGATTCTCATATATAAGACTGAAGATTATTATCTTACTTGGATAACCAGATAACGTGATACGCTCCAGAATTCGTTCGGATTATTGATTTTCAGAGTCAACTGACCTTTGTCATCTTTAACAAGTTCGTATGAACTCTGTGGGTGGGTAGTCAGCAATTCTGCTCGTTTGGAGTACAGCTTGATTTCTTTTTCTTTACGAATATCAATCTGTGTAAAGTAATCTTTGTTGAAATCATTGTCTTTCAGTACGTCACCCTTCTTCAAAATCTTCTGGTCTTTCAACTCAGATTTAGTGCCGAATACATACCAGGCAGTGTTGAGGGCTTTGTCCTGAGCTTCTACAGTCTTGGTTTTTGCTTCATTTTCTGCACTCAGCTCGTCTACGTTCTTATTCAAGTCCATAACAGCTTCATCCAACTCTGCAATACGGATATTCTTTGCAGCCAATTCAGCTTGCAGGGTTTCAATCTGCTGCTGTTTGGCAGCCAGTTCAGCAGTGAGGTTCTTTACAGCTTTTTTCAGCTGTGCAGACTGGTATTTGCTGTTTTTCAGTTGCTCTTCCAATTTGGCAATCTGTTCGCGGTTTGATTTCAGCTTTTCACTGATAAAGCGGATGTCTTCTTTTATCTTATCGGCAGCCGACTGGCTTTCTAATGTGCCTTCTTTCAAGTCTACACGGTTTTCAGCTTCGTTGATTTCGCGGAATCCTTCTTGAATTTCATTGAAGGCTCCCATGATTTCGTCCAGTTCTGTGTCGCGGTTAGAGAGTTCAAGCATCAGTGAATCGTTCTGAGCTTGTAAAGTGCTTTTGTTCTGGCCTGAGTTATTACATGCTGTCAGCAGAGCGGCAGCACATAAAGCAGATAAAACAACCTTTCTCATAGTTTTTGAATTTAGAATTATAATTTAGTTTTCTTTGCCTCCTAATATAATAACAATTTCTCCTCTGGGTTCAGTTTCTGTGAAGTGTGCAATAACTTCCTGAAGGGTTCCTCTGACGCTTTCTTCATGTATCTTGGAAATTTCCCGACATACGGAAACCGGGCGGTCTGCTCCAAAAATTTCTGCAAATTGGGTCAGCGTTTTTAGCAGACGGTAAGGCGATTCATAGAAAATCATGGTGCGGGTCTCTTCTTTCAGGGCATTCAGTCGTGTCATGCGACCTTTTTTCTGAGGAAGGAAACCTTCAAAACAGAAACGCTCATCCGGAAGTCCTGATGAGACCAGTGCCGGTACAAAGGCCGTAGCTCCAGGCAGGCATTGTACTTCGATGCCGTTTCTTACACATTCTCTTACCACAAGGAAACCGGGGTCGGAAATTCCGGGAGTGCCGGCATCTGAGATTAAGGCTACTGTCTGACCTCCTTTTATGCGGTTAACAATGCTTTCCACCGTCTGATGTTCATTGAACTTGTGGTGTGACTGCATTGCATTCTTAATTTCATAATGTTTTAAGAGGATACCCGATGTACGTGTATCTTCAGCTAATATCAAATCCGCTTCTTTCAATATGCGGATAGCTCGAAAAGTCATGTCTTCCATATTACCTACCGGAGTAGGTACGACATATAGTTTTCCCATACTTTGTACTTCATGTTATAAAAGCAAAGGTAAAAAGTTTTCGTATTTACGTGTTCGATTTGTCAAACATTTAACAGAAGTTTTCTCTTTACATGCTGTTTTCGTCCCTATTAATAAAAATACGTCGATTTTTCGTGGATTTCGATTCGTCGTTGTAATTTTGCAATTGTTTTTATGTAATGAAATAAATATGGTAGTATATTCAGAAGATCACCGGGAAGAGACTTGCCGGAGAGGAAGGATTGAAGTGATATGTGGTTCTATGTTTTCCGGTAAAACGGAAGAGTTGATACGGCGTTTGCGTAGGGCTACTTTTGCGCATCAGCGTGTAGAGATATTCAAGCCGTCTATCGATACCCGTTATTCAGAGGAAGAAGTAGTGTCACACGATAATAACAGTATCAAATCTACTCCGATTGACTCTTCCGCCAGTATCCTTTTGTTTGCTTCGGAGATAGATGTGGTAGGTATTGATGAGGCTCAGTTTTTTGATGATGGATTACCCGAAGTGTGTAACGAACTGGCCAATCGCGGCGTGCGGGTTATTATCGCAGGGCTTGATATGGATTTTAAAGGAGTTCCGTTTGGGCCGATTCCTGCATTATGTGCCATTGCAGACGAAGTAACTAAGGTGCATGCCATTTGTGTGAAGTGTGGCAACTTGGCCTATGTTTCGCATCGTACCGTGCTTAATGATAAGAGGGTGTTGCTGGGTGAAAAGGAAGAATACGAACCTTTGTGCCGTTGCTGTTATCAGAAAGCGTTAAAAGAAGATGTGTCTAAGTAGTTGATAATTAGGTTATGTTTAAATTTATTGAAAAAAATATTCCAATAATATTTGGTAGTTACTATAAAAACATCTACCTTTGCACTCGCAATCGGGAAATAACCGATGCAACAAAGGATTGATTCGCTAGCTCAGCAGGTAGAGCACAACACTTTTAATGTTGGGGTCCTGGGTTCGAGCCCCAGGCGGATCACTCAGAAAAAAGCGATTATCTTGAAAAAGGTAATCGCTTTTTTCATATTTGCACGAATGGTACCTGTTTTAGTTATGCCCTTTATTTCTTCCGTTCTTTCCACAAACGTGTCATGTCTTCCAGGGTTTTACCTTTTGTTTCCGGTACTAATTTCCATACAAAGATGGCTGCAATGATGCAGATAGCTCCATAGAGCCCGTACACAAACATGTGGCCAAACTTGTCGCCCATATCTCCAGCACTCATGTTGTACATGGGCAGGAAGGTAGATGAGACGATGAAATTGAATATCCACTGGAAAGCGACAGCGATGGCTACGGCTGCGCCACGGATAGTGTTGGGGAATATCTCGGCGATGAGTACCCAGCAGATGGGACCCCAGCTGAACATGAACGATGCACTGTAGACCATGATGCTGATGACGGGTACCATAGGGCTGATACCGGTCACGGCATTGCTAAGGGCTACTCCGAGTGCACCGATGGCCATACCAATGGAACCGTAAATGAGCAGAGGCTTGCGTCCCCACTTTTCTACAGTAAAGACAGCTAACAAAGTGAACAGGATGTTGACAATTCCCATGAATACCGTTTGTACCATCGGATTGCCCATGCCCATGCTTTCGAAAATACGCGGTGCAAAATAAAGTACGGCGTTAATACCTACTGCCTGCTGGAATACACTCAGCATGATGCCGATAAAAATAACCATCCAGCCGTAAGTGAACAGTTTTTCTGTCTTTTCATGGGCAGTAGCCTTGATTTCCTGTAGAATCTCTTTTCCCTGTGACAGACCGTTGATACGGCTTAATACAAACAGGGCTTTTTCGTCACGACCGGTCATGGCCAGGTAGCGGGGAGTTTCCGGAACGAACAAAACTAAAAGGGTAAACAATCCGGCAGGAACGGCCTCACTGACAAACATCAGTCGCCATCCGGTTTCAATACTCCAGGCAGCAGCTTCCGGATTCATGATGCGGTTGACACCATCCACTATTTCTACTACCGGATTCAGGTGGTCTCCCAAGATGAGGAAGTTGACAAAATAGACTACCAGCTGACCGAAGATGATGGCAAACTGGTTCCAGGAAACTAAGGTACCGCGGATACTGCTCGGGGCGATTTCAGCGATATACATCGGACAGATGGCAGAAGCCAGTCCCACACCTACACCACCTATGACGCGGTAAAAATTGAACGCCAACAGAAGCGAATAGGAGGGTTCCCCGTACGGAAATATCAAAAATTCCGGATAGTATGAGCCTAAAGCAGATAAAAAGAACATGATGCCGGCTATCAGCAAAGAAAGCTTTCTCCCGAAACGGGAAGCAAAAAAGCCTGATAAAGCACTACCGATAATACAGCCTAAAAGGGCGCTCGAAGAAGTGATGCCGTGCCAGGTATCTGTATAGATGAAATCGTCTGCTCCCATGAAGAAAGCCTGAAGACCCTTTTCCGCTCCTGAAATAACAGCGGTATCGTAGCCGAACAACAATCCTCCTAAAACGGCTACCAGTACGATGGAAAACAGATAACTTCTGCTTCCTTTTTCTGTGTAATTCATGATAATAGGTTTTTTATGGAAAATAAAAACCGGCATACCCGGTCGGGAAAGAGACTTTCGCCGACGGGCATACCGGTCGGATACTGATAAATCAGCGTATTAGCAATACATATTTACAATAGCCTCATACAGTTCTTGTTTTCCACTGGTCTGTTTCGGTTCACCTACAGTCTTCGCGTATGCTACTACATCTTCCAGTGTCAGCTTGCCTTCTTCAAATTCTTTACCTTTTCCGTTGTCGAATGAAGCGTAGCGGTCAGCCAGCATTTTCTTGTAAGGAGATTCTTCCAGCAGACGTGCTGCATTTTCCAAAGCACGTGCCATAGCATCCATACCAGCGATGTGAGCGATGAAGATGTCTTCCAGGTCAGTAGAGTTACGACGAGTCTTCGCATCGAAGTTTGTACCACCATTGCCCAGACCACCACCACGGATAATCTGCATCATAGCCTGAATCAGTTCATAGTTGTCGATAGGGAACTGGTCAGTATCCCATCCGTTCTGGTAGTCACCACGGTTGGCATCGATAGAACCCAGCATGTTGTTGTCTACAGCTACTGCCAGTTCGTGTTCAAATGTGTGACCAGCCAGAGTAGCGTGGTTTACTTCGATATTTACTTTGAAGTCTTTGTCCAGACCGTGTGCTTTCAGGAAGCCGATAACAGTTTCAGTATCTACGTCGTACTGGTGCTTGCTTGGTTCCATCGGTTTCGGTTCAATCAGGAAAGTACCCTGGAAACCTTTGCTACGTGCATAGTCACGAGCCAGTTTCAACATCTGAGCCAAGTGTTCTTTTTCACGTTTCTGGTCAGTGTTCAGCAGTGACATGTAACCTTCACGGCCACCCCAGAATACGTAGTTTGTACCGCCCAGTTCGATAGTAGCATCGATGGCGTTCTTAATCTGTACGGCAGCACGAGCTACTACATCAAAGTCAGGGTTAGTAGCTGCACCGTTCATATAACGTGCATGACCGAATACGTTAGCAGTACCCCACAACAGTTTGATACCAGTTTCAGCCTGTTTCTGTTTCAGGTAAGCTACCACTTCTTTCAAGTTAGCTTCGTATTCTTCGATAGTAGCAGCTTCGTCGCACAAGTCTACATCGTGGAAGCAGTAGTATTCGATACCGATTTTCTGCATGAATTCAAAACCTGCATCTACTTTATCTTTTGCAGCCTGTACTTTGTCAGGATTTCCTTTCCATGGGAAGCTCTTTGTTCCGCCACCGAACTGGTCGCCACCTTCAGCGCACAATGTGTGCCACCATGCCATAGCGAATTTCAACCATTCTTTCATCGGTTTGCCCAGGATGACTTTTTCTGCATCATAATAACGGAAAGCCATCGGGTTTTTACTTTCTACACCTTCAAATTTGATTTTTCCAATACCCGGAAAGTACTCTTTTGTTGCCATAATATCTTTGTTTTATAAGTTAATGAATTGTTATATTTAATTGTTTGTTGATTTTTCGAGACATTCTTTCCAACGTGCGTATGCGTCGGCGTATGCCGCTTCGTCGGCTGCCTTCGGTTCGATGACAGCCAGTTTGTCGAGAGTAGCAAAAGCTTCCACATTGTCGCGGTAGATACCTGCACCCATTCCGGCTCCCTTGGCAGCTCCTACTGAACCGTCGGTGTCATAGAGTTCGATGGTAGCACCTGTGACTCCGGCCAGTGTGTCACGGAACAGCGGACTCAGGAACATGTTGGCATGTCCGGCGTGAATCTTCTGTACATCCATTCCCATGCCCTTCATGATGTCGATACCGTAACGGAAAGAGAATACGATGCCTTCCTGAGCGGCACGAAGCAGGTGACTGCGGTTATGCAGGTTGAAGTTGACACCCTGAATAGAACATCCGGTTTCCTGATTCTGCAACATACGTTCAGCTCCGTTACCAAACGGAAGGATGCTGATGCCGGCAGCACCGATAGGTGCCTGAGCGGCAACCTCGTTCATTTCTGCATAGCTGAGGTCGGAAGCCAATGTGCGTTTCATCCACGAATTGAGGATACCCGTACCATTGATGCAGAGCAATACGCCCAGACGAGTCTGTGAAGCAGTGTGGTTGACGTGTGCAAATGTATTGACACGTGACTGCGGGTCGTAGTTGACACTACCGTTCACTCCGTATACTACTCCGGAAGTTCCAGCTGTAGAAGCAATTTCACCCGGATTGAATACATTCAGAGAAAGAGCGTTGTTCGGCTGGTCACCGGCGCGGTAAGTTACCGGAGTACCGGCTTTCAGTCCTAACTCGGCAGCTACTTTTTCCGTTACTTTACCCTGTTCTGAGAAAGTCGGACGGATGTCAGCCAGCAAGGATGCGTCAATACCGTAATAATCCAGCAAGAAATCAGCTACCTTGTTTTCCTTGAAATCCCAGAACATACCTTCCGACAATCCGGAAACTGTCGTGCAGATTTCTCCTGTCAGTCGCATGGCGATATAGTCACCCGGAAGCATCACCTTATAGATGCGTTCATAAACCTCCGGCTCATTTTCCTTTACCCAAGCCAGTTTGGAAGCCGTGAAGTTGCCCGGTGAGTTCAGCAGGTGTGACAAGCACTGTGCTTCTCCCAATGTCTGAAATGCTTTCTGACCGTATGGTACAGCTCTGGAGTCACACCATATAATAGAGGGGCGGAGTACCTGCTGGTTCTTGTCCACGCAGACCAAGCCATGCATCTGATAAGAAATACCGATAGCCTTGATTTCTTCTGCTTTTGCACCAGAAGCCGTGAGAACGGCTTGTGTAGCCAGTTTCAAGTTATCCCACCAGCTCTGCGGGTCCTGTTCAGCCCATCCCTGTTTGACAGCGAGGATAGGCGCTTCTGTTTTCGGGAAAAAGGCAGATGCGGCACATTTTCCACTTTCTACATTGACCAGACTCGCCTTTACTGACGAGCTTCCTATGTCATAACCTAATACGTACATCGTTATATAGTCTTTTAAAATTATCTTCTTGTCTTGTTGTAGATTTTCCGGTCAAACCGGTAATACCTTGCGGCCCGGTGAGATACTCCCTGTTCGTATTCTTCCGTCGGCACGATGTATTCCATCATGGAAATCTTCTTATGGAAGTTGCGTACATCCAATGCCTTGCCGTAAATCACCTCATACAGCATTCGCAGTTGCAGGGCGGTAAATTTCCGTGGAAGCAGTTCGAAGATGCACGACGGGTTGAATTCGATGTGCTGCCGGATAAACTTCATGGCTTCTGCAATAATCAGATTGTGATCGAATGCCAGGTCCTTCACTTCTTCCAGTGCCACCCATTCTGCTTTGTATTCATCCAGGTTCTTGTTGAGGGTCTTGTCTATTTTTACCATGGCAAAGTAGGCGATGGTCACGATTCGTTCCACTTTGGCCTTTTCGGCTCTTTCCAGCCAGTGAACATCTTTGGGATTCTTGGTGCGGTCCTTTGAACCGAACGCCTTGAACTGCATCAGGTCTACGTTCTTGAGTCCAGTCAAATCACGAAGCACTCGTTTGGCTGCATCATCCAAGTCTTCATCCATATAGATAAGGCTTCCGGGGAGTTTCATATCGTGGAAAACTTCTCCACTTTCTTCTCCCATTCTTTTTACGAGCAACACCTTTAGTTTCTCTCCATCGAATCCGATGACCACGCAGTCTACTGAGATGTGATTATTGGCTAATTGTTCAGTGTATTCCATAAGCATTTTTCTGTCTACACTGCAAAGGACGTTTTTTTTATTGATATATGCAATAGGGCTTTTGTGGGTTGTAAAACCTTATTGTTCAATAGGGTAAATATCTTATTTGATACGATATCGTGATGTGATGTTTTTGTAGTTCATACAATATGTATAAAAGGTAATTTTCCGTGCAGGCTTATTGGTAAAAGTACAACAACCCGAAAAATCGAATTTTCAATGTCTTACGTGAGGAATAGGAAAAGTCTCCTGCAAGGGGCTTATTGTATTTTATGTTTATGTTGAAATCTCAGTGCCTTATTTTGAGTAAAGAAGGGGATAGTGGTAAGAATCTTTATGTGTTAAAAAAACAAAAGAAGAAAATTTGTATCTTTGCCCTGTGTTTTAAAGGATACATTGTATGGAAAATTCGATGAAGCTTATTATGCTGGGTACGGGAAATGCGGCCACCGTAGCCTGCTACAATACCTGTTTTGCCTTGTGCCGGGAGGATAAATACTTTTTAGTGGATGCCGGAGGAGGCAATGGCATTCTGTCGCAGTTGCAGAAAGCACATATCCCCTTGTCGGGCATTCATGAGATATTTGTGACCCATGCACACACCGACCATATATTGGGTGTGATATGGATGATTCGCATGGTGGCTCAGGCTATTCAGAAGGGAGAGTACCGGGGCGAACTACGTATATATGGGCATGACAAGGTGGTCCAAGTGCTCGACTGGATTTGCCGGATGACTTTACCCAAGAAGATTGTGGCCCGTTTAGGAGAAGAGATACTGTTGTGTGAGGTGAAGAGCGGAGAGAAATTTCAGGCTATCGGCTTGGAAGTGGAATGCTTTGACATTGCCTCTACGAAGGAGAAACAGTTTGGTTTCCGTACCTGTCTTCCCGACGGACAATTGCTGGTTTGTCTGGGTGATGAACCCTATAATGCATGCAACCAGATGTATGTGGAAGGAGCCGACTGGCTGTTGTGTGAGGCGTTCTGCCTGTATGAAGACCGGGAACGGTTCAAACCCTACGAGAAGCATCATAGCACGGCTTTGGATGCCGGACGGTTAGCAGCTCAGCTTGGAGTGAAGAATCTGCTGCTGTATCACACGGAAGACAAGACACTGGCTACCCGTAAAGAGCGCTATACGGCAGAAGCAGCTTCGCAGTTTAGCGGCAAGGTCTATGTGCCGGAAGATTTGGAGGAAATTTTACTACGTAGTAATGAATGAATTACTACGTAGTAGTCGGTCTGTTACTACGAGGTAACGGAGGAATTACTACGTAGTAGTTTAAAGGGCATCTAAAGAGGTTTTAAATGAAATAAGAAAGCCGTTCCGATTGTGTGGACGGAACGCCTTTCTTTATGAAAAGATATATTTTCTCTTACTTCATTACCTTGACAAAATAGGTGAGGGTCGGTAAGTGGTCGCTGAATCCATTCTGGAATGTAGTACCCGAGAATGTACGAAGTGGATACCCTTTGTATTTCCCTTCCTTTTGAAGCAGGAATGGACGGTTGAATACTTCGCTCTTCCAGAATTTCAATGTACTGCGGTCTTTGCCAATCAGGTTGCCTGATATAATCTGTTGGTCGAACAAATTCCATTGGTTCTGGTAGCAGAGAGAACCGATACCCTGATCGTACAATTTCCAGGTAGCATTGTAATATCCGTCAGGTTTTACCTCTTTAATATTCTTTTTAGCACCCAGTACCTCGCTACAGCTCTTGTTGAACGGGTCATCATTCAAGTCACCCACAATGAGCACTTTTGCTTCCGGGTTCTGTGCATGGATAGAATCGCCAATGTGTTTCACGATGCTGGCAGCAAATTCTCTCAGCGGAGAAGAAGCGGAGCCACCGTAGCGTGAAGGCCAGTGATTTACAATCAGGTGAAACGATTCCCCGGCCAGTATACCACTTACCAGCAGAATGTCGCGGGTTTTATAGTGCGGCATATCCGGCTTGTTGAAAGGATAGGTTCTGGCATCAATCAGCTTGAACAGTTTCGGGTTGTACAAGGCCGCTACATCAATACCTCTGTGGTCGGGCGATTCGAAATGTACGATTTCATATCCCGTTCCACTGATGGGAGCTGTTTTTGTCAGGTCTTCCAAAACTTTCCGGTTTTCCACTTCCGAGATACCGATGATAGCAGGGCCTGCCGGACAATAATCTCTTCCCAATTGTGAGATTACCTTGGCAATATTCTGTAACTTTTGTTCATACTTGGTCTGAGTCCATTCATACTTTCCTTCCGGAGTGAAATCATCATCCCCTTCGTTGTTAGGGTCGTCCACCGTATCCCAAAGGTTTTCTAAATTATAGAATGCGGCTGCATAAACACCCAGTCTGTCTTGTGCAAACAGACTGGTGGTATATACACAAGTAATGAACAAAGTGAAAATAAGCAATCGTTTATTCATAACTTTCATGGTTTGATGTGTGCATTAATTGCTTGGAGTGGGTTCAATGGTTGTACCTCCGTCACCACCGGTGCTGCCACTTCCACTTCCTGGAACATAGAGTTTGACGCTGAATAATCGCAACCCACATGTATTATCACTGGCTGTTCCTGAAAATTCGAGTGTGGTACTTTCTGATATATTTACATTTTCTACTGTTAATTTAAATGGTATATTAGCTTGATTTTCGCTTTGAGTTACAATCTTGCTAGGTAGTGTAATATTTGTTCCATTGCATTTAACTTTTAGCGTGTTTAAATCTTGAGATGTACCTGTATCATACACGTTAGCTCCCACTTGGCATTCAAGTGTTGCTGTTGTATTACCCTGTGCATTAATACCTTTGATAGCAATAGTAATATCTTTTCCTGCAGGGAACCAGACGTTGCCAAGATTGTTTGAACTCCGAATAGTTGGTTTTTCTTCTGACAAGCATTCAAACATGTTAGCAGGATTGTCAAATCCAGTGTATTCATCTAAGTAAGGCCAGTACTCTCCATTTTTTTCAGGAGTACCAAAAGATTCTTGGAATAAAACAGTTTCACCACTCGGGGTTTCTCCGCCTTCATTTCCACCTTCTTCTTCATTGCTTCCGGTAAAGTCGCTTACGTCATTAGCAGTGCGTAAAGTAAGCTGCCAAGTACCTCTGAATCTTCCTAAGATACCTGTTACATTACCTTTTCCTTCTGGAAGTTTATTACCTGCAAAGCTGGCATAATTGCTGGTACGAATCATGATAGTATTTCCATGACTGTCGGTAATGTTTTCTTCACCATAACCATCTTCTGGAGCAAAGATACCCTTACCACCGTTCTGGAAAGTAACTCCGGTAAATTGCACTAATTTGAATTTATAGTTATCGGGAGCAGCGTTGATGGTACTGATGTCATCAATTACAACAGGCTTGGCATTTTCTGGATTAGCCCATCCGTCTTTGCTGACATGTTTTTCGAAATCTTCCCACGGTGTGCGGAATAAATATCCTTCTGGATGTCCTAGCTGTTGTTCGTCACCGTATACAGAAATACTCAATCCGTTCAGGTCTACATATACAGTCTGACCTACCGGATAATAGTTGTACACACTGCTTTGGTCTACTTCCATTTCAATGGCACCCGTTTCATCCTGCAAGTAGATTTTTTTGAAGATGTTTCCTGATTCATCATTACCCGTGATGACGGCTTTGAGTACCTGGTCTTGCGTGATGATGATAGGAACGTCCTGAGTAGCTGCTGCATTTTGTGTACGCAATTCTGAAATCGTGATATTGGCTGCCGGACCTGTGTATTCAGGTTCTGTCAAGAGAGGAGCATCATAGTCTCGTTCACATGCAAAGAGAGCGAGTGAGGCAATGAGTGGCAGACTGATATTTCTTAAAAGTTTCATATATTCTGAGTTTTATGTAGGTTAATGATTAAAAACGGTAGCTCACATTCAGGAAGCAGTTGATGCCCTGCATGTAGTAGTATTTTCCTCCAAAGCGTTCCGGATGGTCAAGGTCAAATCGTCCCTGTTCGTATCCTCCGGTACAAATATCTTTCTTGTTCAATACATTGTTCAGAGAAAGATTGAAGTTGATAGATTGTCTTCCAGGCAAGTAGAAAATTTTTCCGATAGACAAGTCTAATGTATAGGCTGCCGGGAAACGTTCTTGTGTGGTCAACTGCTTGAAGGCATCGTAATACTGGTTATACGGAGTTACTTCTGTGTAGCTTGAAGCCAGACGGCGGAGGGGAGCAGCTTCGATGTAGTTGCGTGCAAATCCGTTCAGGTTGGCTCCCAGGAACCAGTATTTGATGAAGTAACGGATTCCGAATGTACCGGCAATCTGTGGAACTCCACCTACGTAAACATCCTTCATGTATACTTGTTCTCTTTCCACAATCTTTCCGTTTTCGGAGTTCTTGATACCGTCAGGGTTGTTGCTGTAATAATATTCACCTACGGTTCCAGCCAGGTCAAAGCTCCAATGGTCATCCAGTTTGTAGGTAGCTCCCAGCTCAATACCTCTGTGAATGCGGTTTACTCCATACAACACGTGGTTGATGAATGTTCCTTCAATGCCGTCATAGTAGCTGCTACGTTCCATCTGGTCATAGAAATTAGTCTGGAACACTCCGATACGTCCGGCCAGATGAGGAGTAGAGAAGATGTAGTTGATGTCGGCAGAGAGAACCCGTCCACTCTTCATGTCATCAATGGTACGGTCTGTGATACGCGGTGATACGTATGCTTCGTTGGGCAACGGAGCTTCACTTCCATAACTGATGTTGGCGTTAATCATGTGACGTCCGTTGAACTTGTAGGTCAGTCCTCCCTTTACCATTAAGTCTGTGAACTGATGGCGCGCACCTTTGCCGAAAGAACTGTCCGGATAACGTCCGTTACGCATTTTACCATCACGTTGGAAGCTGGTGTAAGTCAGCTTCATTCCGTAATAGTAATCCCAATAACGTGAATGATACTGATTCACTACCCAGGCATTCAGTGAGTAAATGTTCAGGTTATAGTTGTAACCGAAAATTCCTTCTTCATATACTTTTCTCTGCGGGCGGTTCAAGTCGTTCTGAATTTTGTCCGGATCACCAGAGAAGTCTTGTTCTGCAAACTTATCAATATCCAGCACATATTCTGCTCCCAGCAGGTCGGCTACGGTCTTGAACTGGCGTGACTGAGTGTAGCGTGCACCGACTCCGGCTGTGATGTCGAAATGACGGCTCATGCGTGCGTTCAAAGTAGAGTTGAATGAAGTTTCCAACAAGTCACTGCGACGTTCTTCCAGCATGTAAACAGCTGCTCCGTTACCATTACGAATGTTGTTGGCATTAGCCAGGTAGAGGTCATCCCAGTTGATTTGTGTAAAGCTGGTCTGGTTAGTACGCCACAACTCTTTGTATCTTAGTTGTACCATTTCATCTTCAAAATACGAAGGCAGGTAGCGGTAGTAATCCGGGCGAGGGTCAGGAGCATTGTACCAGTTCAGGGCCGTATTACCGTAGCGGGCATAATGTGCTCCCACACCTGTAGTCAGCGTCATATTATCGTTGATTTTCCAGATGTGCGAAATGATGGCAGTCGGGTCGAATGCTGTAACCACCTTTGCATTTCTTTTCTCTCCGTTCTGGTATCCCCAGTTCGGGTTGTAAAGGTAGTTTCCTGTCAGTTCATATACTTCGCGGTAAGAACTGCCTTGCTGTCCACGCTGTACCGGTGATACGAAAGCTACCATTGACAGACTATGTTCTCCTCCTTTCCATTGCTTTTCAGCAGAGAAGGCGAAAGAAACGTTCTTGTAGAAAGTTCCGTCGATGTTACCTTCATTCGAATAGCGTCCGCCAATAGAGGTAGTGAATGCCCATCCGTTGTCCTTCAGTCCGGTAGAGTAGGTAAACATGCCACGGAGATAATAGTTTCGGTTGGTATAGCTTAAGGTTAACTTTCCTCCAGGAGTATAGCTGCTGGCACGCATGTTGATGTTTTCCGTACCTCCCAACTCACCAAAGGTAAAGGACGAAGGAGCTGTGAAGTTGGTGACATCACCGTTACGTGTCATGTCGTTCAGTGCGCCTACTGCTGCATAGTTGAATACACCTCTGTTCTGGTCGTTGAATTCCACGCCATTGATGTATTTAACCTCCTGCGTGCTGTTGTATCCACGTGGAGAGAAGCGTGCGGGTGAAAGTTGATAGGCAGCTTTATTCAGGAAAATATCATTTGACAGAATCACGGTAGAGCTGACGTCCTGCCCGGAGGTTTCCACGTCGTCATCCACCATGCCGGCATCGATGATGCCAATCATAGACACGTCTTCGTTTGCGTTAAGTTCAGTTACTCGGATAGGTTTTAGTTCAGTTACGCCTAAGTTTTCTACTTCAATGGAGACACTCTTGGGCGTAATCATTACGGAGTTAAGCTGAATGACGTAAGTTCCCGGCTGAATATTTCGGATGGTGAAGTTTCCGTCCGCGTCGGTTGTGACTTGGCGATTCAGTTCTGTCACCGTCACAATTACACCTGGAATAGGGTCATTGCTTACTGCTCCGATCACACTTCCTTTCACGCTTACATTTCCTTGTGCAAAGACAAGGCAAGGAAGGAAGAATGCCATGAAGAACAGTAATTTGTGTTTCATAAAAAATTAATTGTTAGTTTAGTGTTATTTTATAGGGGGTGAAAGAGAACATGAAAAAGTTTTATAGAGCTTTTTCATGTTCTCTTTAGTAGGAATTTAAAGAAAATATTAATCCATAGTATGACTTCCTAATCCACTTACATCATCTTTGGAAAGAGTTTCCCATTGAGAAGCGTCATAAGTGGAGGATGGTGAAGTAACATTAGATTTTCTGCGTAAAGTTACATCTTTTGCAAAGTCGGCACTGCCATTTGCAAATTTGCCTACAATATCAATGAGAGTTCCGTTCTTGAATAGGCCAACAGGGTCATTCCCATTGAAGTTTGCGGCTCCACAAGTTGTTGCTTCACCTTCAAAAATTGCAGCTTCGGCATGCTTGTACACAATAGTTGATTTTGCGCCTATAGTTCCAGACAATTCGCTATAGCTTGAAAATCCTCCTCCATCTTTACTCCAAGATTCTCCTCCATTTGTATTTAAGTCAAGTGAGTAAGACGATAAATCAATTGTTTCATTGGTAGGATTATAGATTTCAATGTATTTATTATTACTGCTTCCTTCTACATATTCAGAAATGAATAAGTCTGCATTTCCCGGTTCAGGTTCCGGCTCTGGATCAACAGTTCCTCCTCCTTCTCCATTGGCAACGACTTTTACATCATATACTTCCCATGTTGCAGCATCAGCTGTGGTACTTACATACTTGAAGGCAAACTTGATTTTTTTGCCGGCATAAGCGGATAAGTCAATATTTCCTGAAGAAACTTCATTCCAGCTATTCCCATCTGGATAGTTTGGAATTGTTACTTGTTGCCAGTTTTCAGTAGATGTTTCAGTTACCCACAAAGTTTGTTGAGTTTGCATGTCACCTGCATGGTTAATGATATGCATGAAGGTTAAAGTTGCATTTGTAGCTGTAGATAAGTCTACTTCAGGAGATATCAACCAGCTTTCTGATGCTTTTGCGGCTTTATTGATAAATGCGCTGGCTTTCATATAATAATATGGATTTCCTCCTTCAGGAGTCCCTGCATCGTGTTTCCAAACGAATGTTCCACCTTCAGGGAGTTGCTTGTTGTCTATTTCGAAGTTGCCCTGGCTGGTAGCGAATGATTCCTCCAATACCACAGTTTCTCCACCTGGTTGAGTTCCACCATCGAAACCAACATTAATATCTCCACCTGGTTTTTCAGTCCAATTGCTGATTGTCGCATTTCCTACTGTAACAACCGGTTTCCCGTTGTTGATAGACAGGTTGGCGTTAAAGCTTACATTTGTTCCTTTTTCAAAAATACTTGCGTCACTAATTGTATGAGTGAATGATTGACCGTTGAGATTAAAAGTCAGGTTGAGTGACGTCTGGTCGGTGCTTGCAGCTGTTGGGAGAATGATGGCTGTAGCCGTAGCTGTTGTACCTTGTGCATCTATGTACATCGCTACATCTTTGTTGTTGGTTCCTGCTGTAGCAGTCAGTGTTCCGTCAGCCAAGTTAAATTCACCTTCTGTGCTAATACCCTTCATGGTCACGTTCAGTCCGCTGAGTGTTTCCACTGTGGCGTCTTTCGTTACGTTCAGAGTCAATTTAGTCAATTGGTGAGTAAATGCGAGACTGATTGTGGTAGCAGTGGTTGCTTCAATGCCTTTGGTGCCGTTTGAATAAATCAAATCGATGGCAGCCGGTTTGCTTTGGTCTGAAACATTGACTGCGATTTTGTTACCACTTACGCTCGTGGTATAAGGATAGTATGCAATGAAGTCTACATTTCCGCTTTCAGGGAGATAAATGCCATTACCAGGAGCAGCCGTCAATGTGCCGTTGGTCTGTGCAATGTACTTTTTGTTTTGTGCGGTTGCAGCCTCAATTCCACTACCTGCGTTCATCATGTAAATACCTACTTCGTCGTTTGCATTCCAAGTGTTACCTGAAACTCTTGACTGAATAGCTGTGGTAAATACGATGCCTTCACTTCCGTACCATTCGCTGTTGTCGTCATTGTTTGTACAACTCATTAGAGCTAGGGTTGATAATGCCCCCATGTACAGTAGATTCGAGATTTTCATACTAATTTATTTAGAAAGTTTGTAGATTCTGTATCTAGATAGATTTAATTCCATTGTGATGTATTTAGCGTCTTTTTTACCTCAGAAGGTAGCGATGGAAAGAAAGTGAACCCTGTCATATTCTCTAGTTCTGATACGCTGATTGCATATTTCATATATTGTGTATCACCATATGCCTTATGGTCAAGTTTAAAAGCGATTGTCTGATAGTTTCCACCTACTTTACGGGCCAATGCTTTGAAGTAATATTTGGGTATTGCTATATTCTTTCCATTATTGTCTTGGGCATATTGTATTTGCTTATCAGTTGCAGTAGTAGGCATCGCGCCTGTTACTACGTATAGTGTGTCTATTCCACTACTCCAGCCTCTGACTGCCCCTTCTAGTTTAGCCCAAATAGCTCCATTCAATCCATTTTGTAATTGTGGAGTCATGTTGGTGTAATAAAAGGTCTGATTATTCATTTTACAGTCTTTACGCTGTCTATCACCACTCGGAATCTGATGCCCTCTGCTGTAACCGCTGGGAGCTTTTTGGAGATTCGCTTGAAGGTTAGTTGCTATTTTAGGGTCATAACCCCAATCATCCGTACGGCCTATGTTTCCTTCCAGATACCATCCGCATAATGGATAAGATACCCAGTAAGCGATTTTCAGATTGGTATCGTATAGCATGCTATAATTACGGATTTCAATACCGTTGAGTGGAGCTTCGTCATAAGTTATTCCGGTATAATGAGTAACGTATTTTATATTAGACTGATTCAGTTGTGACTCAGTAATTACCGGCGTTTCAAACCATTTCGTATATTTTGCTTCTGGGTCGGTCGTAATCTCTCCCCCCTGATAATTCACATTTACATTATATATATATTTGTAGCCTTGCTCAATGCTTCCAGAAATCTCAGTCTCAATTTCTTTGCTCTGTCCGTTCAGTTCCAGTTTGATTTTCAGGTTTCCGCTCAAGGCTTGAGGCAACAGAATGGCTTCTGCTTGTGTGGCTTCTTCATTTATATATAAAGAGAAGTCAGTTGCTTCACCGGAAGGAGTAATGCTACCATCAGAAATATTGGCTGTACCTTTTACCTTCAGTCCGCTGATGGAGGCCTTGATACCTTTTAAGGAACTTCCAGAAGTAGATTTCAAGTTCAGCACCAATTTAGCCAGCAGATGCTTGAATTGCAGGTTACCTTGTGGAGACGTCAATTGACGGTTTGTCAGGTTTACTGCAGTCATCAAGTCGATGGCGTTTTGTTTGGTCTGGTTACTTAAATCAATGGGATAGTTTTTATAGTCACTAATAGTTTCACTATAACTATAAGGATAATATGCAATGAAGTCGACTGCACTATTGTCTTCCGGATAGTATATGGGACTATTTTTGCTTACGAAATAGCCGTCTCCTTTAGATGTTGCATAAGGAATGTTTGTAGCCAGTACATTACTATTGGCTAGCATAAATACACCAATTACGTCATTGGCTTCCCACGACGTATCGTAAGCTCTGGAATTTTGTGCATCATCTATGATAGAAGAGAATGTGATGCCTCTGTTATTCACTTCATTCTGGATGATGTTTGTTTCGTCATTCTGGCAGGATTGCAGAATACCCAGGGAAAGCATAATCCCTAATAGTGATTTCATTTTCATATTAAGAATAGTTTATTTTATGTTTTTAAATCATTCGGAATTATGTTTTGCTGATATTTTATTTGTTATTTGTATGTTGTGGAAATATTTGTTTTTGAAATTTGGCTTTAATTTAAACTGTTTTGGGCAAATAATAAAATATTTATGCGATTATTTTTCAAAAATATGGTAAACATAGAATGTTTGTGTGAAGTTTTTACAGTTGAATGAAATTCTTGTGAAAGATTAAGGTAAAAAAAGAGGTATCCATGGGTGAATGGATACCTCTTGTGGTAATAAAATTAGTTTGAGTAAGCTGTTTTTATTCTTTTTCTTTCAAGCTTTCATCAATGTCCTTGATTTTCTTCAGCACCAGTTCCATGTCTTTCTTCAGGCGCTCAATCTTGCGTGTGATGTCAGCCACCAGTGTATTTCCCTTTTTGGAAGAAGAATTCAGGAAGCCAAGGTTGTTTTCGTAGGTCTGGATGTCGTTTTTCAGTCCTTCGTAAGTGCGAACCAGGCGTTCACGGTCGCGGTAGAGATTTCCTTCCTTGTTGCCGTTAGTGCGTACATTGCTCAGGCGTTTTTCAGTAGCCGACAGGTGCAGGCGGTCGAACAGCTTGTCTACCAATGCATGGAATTCTTTATACAGACGGTCTTTTTCCTTGAAAGGAACGAAGCCGATGGCATTCCATTCCTTCATCAGGGCACGTACTTGTTCGGCAGTCGCATCGTCTGCAGTTCCGGCAGCTTCCAGCGCAGCCATACGCTTAATGACATCTTCTTTCTTTGCCAGGTTTTCCACTTCTTCCGAGCGTTGTGAAGAAGTCGCCTTGTTTTTCCGTTCAAAGAAATAGTCGCAAGCACCGATGAAGCGTTTCCATACGGCATCTGAATGCTTTTTGGCCACCGGACCGATGGTCTTCCATTCTTTCTGGAGCTTGGTCAGGATTTCAGCCGTTTCTTTCCAGTCGGTACTTTCTTTCAGGGCTTCAGCCTTTTCGCAGAACGCTTTTTTCTTTTCCAGGTTAGCTGCCATTGTTTCCTTCACAGATTTGAAGAAAGCAGCTTTCCGGCGGAAGAATTCATCGCAGGCAGCGCGGAAACGTTCGAAAATCTTGACGTTCATCTTTTGCGGAGCATAGCCGATGGTTTTCCATTTAGCCTGGAGGGCAAGGATTTCATTGGTCTTGTCTTCCCAGTCGGCAAAAGTAGTGAAGGTGTCATATTCCATACCTTCCACGATTTCGCAAATCACCGTCTTCTGGTCCAGGTTATTCTGTTCTTTTTCTTTCAGTTCTTCAAAATGCTGCTGGTGGCGTTTGTTGACAACCGTAGAGGCAGCCTTGAAACGGCTCCAGATTTCTTCGCGCAGGTCTTTGGCTACCGGACCGATGGCGCGGAATTCCTGATGAAGCTTCTGCAGCTGGTGGAAAGCAGAAATTACGTCGGGCTCTTCGGCCAGTTTTTCTGCAGCTTCGCACAAACGGGTCTTCTGTTCCAGGTTTTTCTTGAAGTCATATTCGCGGAATTCGTTGTTCAGCTTCACCATGTCATAGAATTTCTCGGTGTAAAGCTGGTAAGTCTTCCACAGTTCATTTACTTTCGCTACCGGAATCTGGCCTGTTTCATTCCATTCCTGCTGCAATTTTTTAAATTCGTCGTATATCTTGTTGGTATCTTCCTGCGATTCGGTCAGGAACTTCATTCTTTCCAGGATACCCAGTTTCTTGGTCAGGTTTTCTTCCTTTTCCTGTTCCTGTGCAGCCGCTAAGGCATTTCTCTTCTCCTTGATGGCGTTCATGACAGCTTTGAACTCTTCTTCTGCCGATTCTGTTTCCGGAGTGAAGTCTTCTGCCTTTCCCCCTTCGTCGATGAAAGCTTTCCGTGCCGCTTCTGATTTGGCTTTTTGTAGTTTGTAGAACGTTTGTTTAAGTGAATCGATTTCCTGCTTGTTGGTCAGGTCGTTTTTCTCGTTGATTTCCTTGAGGCGTTGCACCACTTCTTCCAGTGTCTGTTTGGGAGCGGATGTTTCCTTTTCGGTGTCTTCAACAGTAGGAACCGGTGCTTCAATGGGTTGTTCCATCGGAGTTTCGGTTAATGGGCGGTTGGTTTCATTTACTTCCATCGTATATAGATTTTAAAGAGTATAATATCCTAGTTTTTTCTTTACCATTAGTAAATGGTTCTTACAAATTAAAGAAAAAAAATCTGATTTTCATACTTTTTCAGAAAAAAACTGTAAGGAGAGAATCATTTTTAGAAATAGAAAGACGAGGAATGTGGCTCAGAAGGGCTTGTAGAGGGGGTGAAAAAAACGCCCTTGCGTTTGAAAGAAAACGCAAGGACGTTTTGATTAAAACGCAAGTGCGTTTGAAGTAAAATGTACTTGCGTTTTACCTCAAACGCCCTTGCGTTTTTCTTTAACAAAAATTTAGGATAATAATACGGTGATTCCCATGTACATGAGCATACCGATAATGTCGTTGGTAATGGAGATAAACGGTCCGGTGGCAATGGCCGGATCGATTTTCAGTTTTTCCAGTGTCATGGGCACCAGGGTACCGAAAATGGAGGCAAACATGACCACGGCAAACAGACTGATGGATACCGAATAGCTGACTGTAGCCGTAGCTCCGAAACGGATGAAGTTGTAGATATACACCAGCATGGAAATAATGGTGGCGTTGATCAGGGCTACAACGGATTCTTTCAGCACCTGCTTGAAGGTGTTTTCGGCGTTCAGTGAGCTGTTGGCCAGACCTTGCACGACCAATGCGGAGGACTGGGTTCCTACGTTTCCTCCCGTTCCACCGATAAGGGGAATGTAAAGCGCCATTTCCGGATGAGCGGCAAAGGTAGAGTCGAAGTTGCCCAGAATCATGGAGTTACCGATTCCACCCAGCATACCGATGAGCAGCCACGGAAGGCGTGCGGTGGTCTGGCGGAACACGTTGTCGTCTGTTTCTACGTCCTGTGACAAACCGGATGCCAACTGGTAGTCGCGTTCGGCCTGTTCACGAACCTCATCCATTACGTCGTCTACGGTGATGCGTCCTACCAGGCGGCCGATGCTGTCGACCACAGGAACGGCTACCAGGTCATACTTTTCAATGGTCTGCACCACCTCTTCAATGGGCGTATCCACATGGACGGAAATCGGGTCCTTCTTCATCACGTGTTTTACCTTGGAAACCGACGGACTGGTAATCATCTTTTTCAGCGGGAATACACCGCGCAGACGCTCGTCGTCGTCTACCACATATACATAATATATTTCGTCCATTTCTTCTGCCTGCAGTCGCATTTCGCGCAGGCATTCGGGCATACTCCAGTTCTCATTCACGATCACCATTTCCGTACCCATCAAACCGCCGGCGGTGTCTTCGTCGTATTTCAGCAAGTCGACGATGTCGCCTGCCTGTTCGATGTCTTTAATGTGTGAAAGCACTTCCTCCTGCTTGTCCTCGTCCATTTCACGGATGATGTCTACGGCATCGTCCGAATCCATGTAGTCGACAAAGCGCTTGGCGATGGTTTCAGGGGGAAGTATTTCGAGGAATTTCTTTCGTGCATCCTCGTCCATTTCAATCAGTACGTCGGCTGCCGTTTCGTTGTCCAGCAGCAGGTAGATGAAGCGGGCATCTTCTGCGTCCAGCTCGTTGCACAGCTCGGCGATGTCGGCCGGATGCAGGTCCTTGATGACTTCTTTTAACTGGTCGGAATCTTTCTTCTCAATCAGTTCGGTGACTAATTTAATATCTTCGCTATTCATCTTGTAAACTCCTGATGAGGGTTGTTATCGTAGTCTGTAAGTCTCGTGTGCAGGGTCACTCGGCCTTTGCGGCTGAGGAATTCAAGGCTTCTTCCACCCGGTTGGTCAGGTCGATGAAGTCTTGTACGGAAAGCTGTTCAGGCCGTTTGTTGAAGATAGGGTCGGCACTGAGCGGATTTCCTTTCTCCAGAATCGGAGATATGGAGTTGCGGAGCGTCTTGCGGCGCTGGTTGAATGTCGTCTTGACAATCTGCTTGAACAACTGCTCGTTGCATCCCAACTCCTTGGTTTCGTTGCGGGTCATGCGGATGACGGCGCTCTTCACCTTGGGAGGAGGATTGAACACATGTTCGTGTACGGTGAACAGGTATTCCACGCTGTACCAGGCTTGAATCAGTACGCTCAGAATGCCGTAGGTTTTGTTGCCCGGACGAGCCGCGATGCGTTCGGCCACTTCCTTCTGGATCATGCCCGTGCAGCAGGGAATCAAGTCCTTGTAGTCGAGCATCTTGAAGAATATCTGGCTGGAAATGTTGTAGGGATAGTTGCCGGTCAGCACAAAAGGCTGTCCGTCGAAAAGTTGCCGGAGGTCCATTTTCAGGAAATCCTGCTCGATGATATGGTCTCCTAATTGCGGAAAATTCTCACGCAGGTAAGCCACCGATTCAAAGTCCAGCTCCACCACCTTGAGCGGGCGGTCTTTTTTCAGCAGGTATTGGGTGAGAACTCCCATTCCGGGACCTACTTCGAGAACGGGAAGGGCCGGGCAGGCGTCTACCGTGTCGGCTATGTCTTGTGCCACTTGCAGGTCTTTCAGGAAGTGTTGTCCTAAAAACTTTTTAGGTTTAACTAATTTCATACCTCAGGTTTTAAATGTTCGTATTATCTTTGTGACTTGCAAAGTTAAACATAAATCTTTATATACAGACTGATTTTGGAACGAACAGGTTTAAAAAAAGTACTAAATAAGGTCTTCCAGATAGCACTTCCGTTGGTACTCGGAGCGGCTATTCTGCTTTGGACATACCACGATTTTGATTTCCGGCGTGTGTGGAGCGTGCTGGATGGCGGCATGAATTATGGCTGGATGGCCTTTTCGCTGGTGTTTGGTGTGTTGGGACATCTGTTCCGTGGCTGGCGCTGGAATCTGACGTTAGCCCCGTTAGGTGAATATCCCAAGGTGTCGAACAGTGTGTATGCGGTTTTTGTGTCGTACGCAGCCAATCTGGTCGTGCCGCGTGTGGGGGAGGTTTCCCGCTGCGGTATCCTGTCGAAGTATGACGGGGTTTCTTTCTCCAAATCGCTGGGTACGGTGGTGACGGAGCGTCTCATCGATACCATCTGTGTGCTGCTGATTACCGTAGTGACGCTGTTGCTCCAGTCGCGTGTGTTTGCGGCATTCTTTGAAAAGACCGGTACGAACATGGGCTTCTTTACGGGCTTGTTTACTTCCACCAACTTTTATATCACCCTCATCTGTCTGTTCGCCTTGGGTGTGCTGGCGTTTTTCCTGGTCCGCAATTTGACGGTATTTGCGAAGGTGCGCGGCATATTGAACGATGTGTGGGCCGGATGTTTGTCGCTTCGGCATGTAAAACGTCCGTGGCTGTTCGCTTTTTACACCGTGGGCATCTGGGCATGCTATTTCCTGCAATTCTATGTAAGTTTCTATTGCTTTGACTTTTCTGCCTCACTGGGCTGGATGCCCGGACTGGTGATGTTTGTGGTGGGCAGTATTGCAGTGGCCGTTCCTACTCCTAACGGGGCAGGTCCGTGGCACTTTGCGGTCATTACCATGATGATGATGTATGGGGTAGGAAAGGAAGATGCCGGAATATTTGCCCTGCTGGTGCACGGTATTCAAACCTTTTTATTAATTTTGCTAGGTGTTTACGGGCTTGTAGCCTTACCACTTGTAAATAAGAAACGGACCGGGAAGTGAAATTGCTTTTCCGGAATAAAATCAAAAAATATAATATGAACGAAATTCTTTCTTTGGCTCCGCAGAATGTGTGGAAGCATTTCTATTCGTTGACGCAAATTCCTCGTCCGTCTGGACATTTGGAAAAAATTCAGGCTTTCTTGCTGGAATTCGGCAAGCAGGTAGGTGTGGAATCATTTCAGGATGAGGCTGGAAACATAATCTATCGCAAACCGGCCACTCCGGGTATGGAAGACCGGAAGTCTGTCATCCTTCAGGCTCACATGGACATGGTTCCTCAGAAAGACAAACATACACAGCATGATTTTGAAAAAGATCCTATTCCGGTTTATGTAGACGGCGAATGGGTGAAGGCTAAAGGTACCACATTAGGCTCAGACAACGGTATGGGTGTGGCAGCCATCATGGCTATTATGGAAGACAAGACCCTGAAGCACGGTCCGCTGACAGCGCTGATTACTGCCGATGAAGAAACCGGTATGTATGGGGCGTTCGGCTTGAAACAGGGTACGGTGGAAGGAGAAATCCTGCTGAACCTGGATTCAGAAGAAGAAGGTGAACTTTATATCGGCTGCGCGGGTGGAGAAGACCTGACAGCTACTTTGGAATATAAGGAAGAAGAAACAGATCCGGAAGACGTGGCACTGAAGGTGACACTGAAGGGATTGCGTGGTGGTCACTCTGGTATTCAGATTGGCTGGGGACATGCCAATGCCAACAAGTTGATGGCTCGCTTCATGAACCAGGTGATTGCTTACGATGAGGCTTGTCTGGTGTCATGGGAAGGTGGAAACATGCGCAACGCCATTCCGCGTGAATGTGAAGTAGTGATTACCGTACCGGCTTCGGAGGTAGAAGATGTGCTGGCATTCGTGGGTGAATGCGAACAGGTATGGCGCGATGAATTCGCTACCATTGAAGACAATATCAGCTTTACGGCAGAGCGTGTGGACTTGCCGAAGATGATGGTGCCGGAAGAAATCCGTGACAACCTGGTGGACGCGATTTATGCATGCCCGAATGGGGTGGAACGTTTCATCCCGACTATCCCGGATACAGTGGAAACTTCTTCTAACCTGGCTATCGTAGAAATCGGCAATGGAAAGGCTGCCATTAAGGTATTGACACGCAGCTCTCGCGAATCAATGAAGGATTATCGCAATACGGCTATCGAAAGCTGTTTCTCTATGGCAGGTATGCACGTAGAACGTTCTGGCAGTTATTCAGGATGGGAACCGGATGTAAACTCTCCGATTCTGCATGCCATGAAGGAATCTTATAAGGCACAGTTTGGTGAAACACCGGAAGTGAAAGTGATTCATGCCGGACTGGAATGTGGTATCATCGGTGCGGTTGTACCGGGACTGGATATGATTTCATTTGGTCCTACTTTGCAGTGCCCGCATACACCGGAAGAACGCTGTCATGTGCCGTCAGTGAAGAAGTTCTATGATTTCTTGCTGGCTACACTGGAAAATACACCGAAAAAGTAATATCCGTTAGTGGATAAATAGATACGGAGGCTGTCCTATTCCCGTAAAAGGGAAAGGGGCAGCCTCCGTTTTTTGTTTCGATTTTCTGTGGTTTTACTTCTTTTAATGAAAATCTGTGCAGTAAATCAGGGTTTTGGTTTTATCTTTATAAAGACAACCTTGTAAAACTTAAAATTGGAAATGATGAACAGACTATTCTTGATATGTGCCACGGGATTGTTGGCTTTTATGTTCCCTTTGGCGGGGATAGCTCAGAGTTACGACCGTCTTTGGAAGGAGGTAGAGGAAACCCGGAAGAAGGATTTGCCGCAGACCTTGATTTCACAGGTGAACCAGATTTATGAAAAGGCAAGGAAGGAGAAGAATGCTCCGCAGATGCTGAAAGCGTATCTTTCGCGGGTGGAATGTCAGGTAGGGCTGACACCGGACAGTTTGCAGCGTGAACTTTGTCGACTGAATGCATGGGCTGCAGAGGAGAACGATCCTTTGCAGAAAGCCGTGTTGGCGTTTCTGTCAGGATACTATAAGTTGGAATCCGCTCCTCAGGAAGTGGACAGTGCATTGTATGAGTTTGACCGGGCAGTAAAGGATAAGGAAGTTTTGCTGGGCGTAGCTACGACCGATTTTCGTCCGATGGCTGAACAGGGCAAATGGAGCCAGCGCTATTTCGGTGACAATATGTACGATTTGCTGTTACGCCAGTCCATCTTTCAGCTTCTATGGAATGGAGGAGGAAGCAAGGCCGTACAGTTGGCCGTGTTCGACAAGTATGAAAAGCTGATTGCACAATACGAGGCGGCAGGAAATCGTGACGCGGAATTATTGACACGTCTGGAGCGATTGATGTACTGGCAGCGTAATGGATGGAGGTATCCGCAACAGCTGTCGGACGAGCAGGTGCTGGAGCAGTTGCAGGCGTGGGCAAAAGCCTATGACGGAGTGGATGCCTGTGCGGCGTTGTATGTGTCATGGGCCGATTTCTATCATCAGAAACAAGACTTCGTGTCCGAAATGAAGGTGATAGAAGAAGGAATAAAACGGTATCCTTCTTCAGAATTCACGGCCGATTTGAAAGATAAGCGGCGAATAGTGTGCATGCCGTCGCTCTCGGTGCAGGTAACTCATCCTTATCCGCAGACGGAAGCGGAACTTCGTGTTACCAGCAAGAACCTGAAAGGGGCGACACTGGAATGGTATAGACTGAACCTGAAGGCTTCTTCTTCTGTGTTTGCACAGAATCTGGAGCATGCGGACCTGATAAAGAAGTATGGTACACTGGTGGATAAGGTGCGGTTGAACTTGCCGGATACTCCTACGTACAAGGATACGGTTTCTGTGCTGACCAGCCGGATGCCCGAGGCGGGGATTTATATATTGAAATCAATCCCCGACGGCTATCAGGATAAAACGGGATACGATGTAGTGCATCTGTCTGCATTGCAGGTGGTTTCTTTCCCGATGGAAGGAAGGCAGACGGAGTGTCATGTGGTGGATTGTAAGACCGGAAAGCCGGTCGCAGGGGCAGAATTGGTGTTCTATTCCATTCTTGTGCCAGGCAATTATACCTTATATAAGACGTTTAAAACCGATAAGCAGGGCAAGGTAGTAGTACCGGACATGAAAGAATCATTGTGGATGCATGCACGTGCAGGCAAGGATGAGTTTATGCAGGTGGCTTACTGGTCCAGAAGGGTGTTGCCGACGGTGAATGACAGCAAGAAGAAGGTGGACCGCATGGATTTGTTTACCGACCGTGCGCTGTACCGCAAGGGGCAGACAGTGTACGTGTCCGGAGTGGCTTATACGCAGGAAGGTGATAGTGTAGAGGTACGCAAAGATGCGGCCATCTGGCTGGCCTTGCGGGATGCCAATAACCGGGAGATAGCCCGGAAAGAATTGACTACGGATGACTTCGGTGCATTTTCAGCGGAATTCCAATTACCTTCGGAAACATTGGCCGGCATGTTCCGTATAGAATCGGACAAGGCTTCCTGCTATATCCGAGTGGAAGAATACAAGCGTCCGACGTTTGAAGTCACCTGGAAGGAAGTGCAGGAAGCTTACACGATGGGGGATTCCTTGCAACTGGAAGGTACGGCGAAAAAGTTTTCCGGTGCACCGGTGCAGGGCGGTAAGGTGCGTTATACCTTGACCCGTTCAAAGGCCTGGTTCTGGCGGAGCGTGGCGGGAGAACAACAGTTGGCAGAGGGTGAACTGATGACTTCAGCCGACGGAACATTTGCAGTGAAGGTTTGCTTGGAACGTCCGGATACGGAAGTCTCTTTAGGCTGGGACGGATTCTATCGTTATCAGGTGAAGGTGGAAGTGACGGATGCGACCGGAGAAACACAGGAAGGTGTACTGGTGCTTCCGGTGGGTGAACATGCCATCGGATTACAGATAAAGGGATTGGCAGGAAAAGTGGCTCGTGAGAAGCTGGATAAGATGCAGGTGCAGGCATTAAACCTGCAACAGCAGCCTGTGGCACTGGATGTGACCTGCTCACTTTATACCTTGGACGAGAACGGAAAGAAGATACAATCTGTATGGGTGGATACGGTGAAGTCCGGACTGCCTTTCCTGCCGGAGGCATGGAAGGGATTGGCTTCCGGGAAATACTTGCTGGAGGTTACTGCCTGCGATGAGTACGGACGTCCTTGCCGTGCAGACCAGGAGCTTGTGCTCTTCTCTCTAAGTGACCGGATTCCTCCAGTAAAGACGGTGGAATGGTTCTATCAAGACGGCACACTGCTGGAGGAAACTCAGCCAGTAACATTGTATGTAGGCAGTAGTGAAAAGAATGTGCATCTGTTCTATCATGTGTATAGTGGGAACCGGATGCTGGTTTCATCATCGTTTGTGTTGAATGAAGAAATCCGCCCGTTCAGCTATATGTGGCGGCCGGAATACGGTGATGGAATCACTGTCAGCTTTGGATTTATGAAAGGCGGTATCTGGTATTCCAAGCAAGTCGCTTTGAAACGTCCGGTACCGGAGAAAAAACTGACATTGAAGTGGGAGGTCTTTCGTGACCGTTTGCGTCCGGGCACAGAAGAAACCTGGACGATGCAGATTCTGGATGCGGCAGGCAAACCGGTGGATGCCCGTCTGCTGGCTACCTTGTATGATGCTTCACTCGACCGTCTGTGGGATAACCCGTGGAATTTCCAGCTGGGCTTCAGCCGATATACTCCTTCAGTCATGCCGTTTATTCAGTCAGTGAATAGCATCGCGATGGCTTATTCGCCTTTCTATACTTATTCATTGTCTTCTGTATATACTCCTGACAACTGGCAGTTGTATAGTCGGTTGTGGGTTCCTTCTTTGCGTCAGTATAGAACCTTCTCTCGAAACGGTCTGATGGTACGCGGGGCAGGAATCATGATGAAGGCTGCGGCTGCAGCACCAGATGCCATGAGGGCGGATGAGGCTTTGAATGCGCAGGCGGGATTCACGCAGGACGATGGGGTGGTAGAAGTAGAACTTCAGTCTGAAACGATTCCTTTGGAAACGGAACAGACAATGACTTTACGTGAGAATTTTGCAGAAACGGCTTTCTTCTATCCTGATTTGCGTACAGATTCAACCGGCACCGTGCGATTGGTATTTACCGTACCGGACGCGTTGACGCAATGGAAATTCAGAGGTCTGGCACATACCCGTCACATGGATTACGGACTCCTACAGGCAGAAACCCGGACCGAAAAACCGTTTATGATTCAGCCTAACCTGCCTCGTTTCCTTCGTAGAGGGGATGAAACTTCACTGGCAGCTTCTTTAATTAATCTGTCAACGGAAGAGGTGAAAGGGGCGGTACGTCTGGAATTGGTGAATCCGATGGATGAAAGTGTGGTGTATCAGGCCGTGCAGGATTTTCAGGTGAAAGCAGGAGAAACGGGCAGTGTACGTTTTACTTTCCCGGTAAATATGGATGGCGAGGTCTTGATTTGCCGGATGAAGGCGGAAGCTGGCGAGTTTAGTGATGGAGAACAGCATTATCTTCCTGTGCTGACTGACAAGCAATGGATGACGGAAACCTTGTCCTTGCAGGTGAAAGGCGGGGAATCTCAGGAAGTGAACCTGAAGGATTTGTTTAACGGACAGAGCAAGACGGCCCAGAACCGGCAGCTGACCATCGAACTGACTTCTACTCCGATATGGTATGCCGTACAGGCACTTCCGGTAGTAGGAAATCCGCAGCAGGACGATGCGTTCTCCTGGGCTTCGGCTTACTATGCCAATGCGGTGGCACGGAAAATTGTGGAACTGAATCCGCAGATTCAGCCTGTGTTTGATGCTTGGAAAAAGCAGGGAGTAAAGAAAGAAACGTTGTGGAGTGAACTGGAGAAGAACCAGGAACTGAAAAGCTTGTTGCTGGCCGAAACGCCTTGGCTGGCTCAGGCGGCAGATGAACAGGAGCAGAGACAACGGATGGGATTGTTGTTCGACCTGAATACGATGAATTACCGCATGGAGCAGACCGTGGAAAAATTGAAGGCCTTGCAAAAAGCGGATGGAAGCTGGAGTTGGTTCAACGGCATGCAGGGAAGCCGGTTGGTTACTACGCAGGTGGTGGAACTGCTTGCCCGACTGAAATCCATGCATATCATGGCGGATGCGCAAGTGGCCGGCATGTACTTGAAAGGTCTGAATTACCTGGAAAATGCTTTCTGTCAGGAATATGAGAACCTGAAGAAAAACGAGGCTCGTAACAAAAGCCCGCAATGGCCAAGTGAGCTGGCGGTGAGGTATCTGTATATTACATCGCTGGATACGGTGGCAGGAGAAAAGGTGAACAAGGCCGCAAAGGAATACATGACCTCCAAACTGGAAAACCGTTCAGCTACTTATTCCATTTATGAAAAGGCATTGATTGCCCGGATTCTGCAGGCACAGGGAAAACGTACGCAGGCAGAAATACTGGTACGTTCGATTAAGGAATATACGGTAGTAACACCGGAAATGGGACGTTATTTTGATACGCCGAAAGCCGGATACGCATGGAACGGTTACCGTATTCCGACGCAGGTGGCTGCCATGGAGGCTATTCAGCACGTGGAGAAGGATGAAGAGATGCTGGAGGAAATGAAACGCTGGTTGCTGAAACAAAAGCAGGTGCAGTGCTGGAATACGCCTTTGGCTACGGCGGATGCGGTGTATGCCTTGCTGTCAGATGGCATGGCATTGACGGAGTCCGGACAGATGCAGGCTGTGGCAGGTAATGTCACACTGGAAACTCCGAAAGACGGGCTGGGCTGTATCAGTCATACGTTAAGTGGAGCAGAGGCGGAGGTGAAGACGCTGACCGTAAGTCATACGGGAAAAGCTGCCGGATGGGGTGCCGTGTATGCACAATATCTGGAAGATATGGACTGTGTGAAGGCATTTGAAGGAAAGGGTCTGCAAGTTTCACGTGAGTATATATATAAAGGTAAGGCCTTGTCTGCCAAAGAAAAGTTGCAGGTAGGCGATAAGCTGACGGTGCGCCTGACTCTCCGTGCCGACCGGGATATGGATTTCGTATGCCTGAAAGACGAACGTGCGGCTTGTATGGAACCAGTGCGGCAAATCTCAGGCTACGAATGGTCCGATGGTCTGGGACGGTATCGGGTAAGTGGTGATGCGGCGACGACCTTCTTTATGGATCACTTGCGGAAAGGAATCTACGTCATTGAATATGAAGTGCATGTAGACCGTTCGGGAGTATATCAGGCAGGTACATCGGAAATACAGTCAGTATACGCCCCTGAGTTTGGCAGTCATACGGAAGGATATACATTATATATCGAATAAAATCACGTCCGGGCCGGGATTCCGGTTCGGACGTTTTTACAAATTTCTAAGGTTATGGAGAAAATAAATTTTCAGACTTGATTTTGCTTGTTTCCGTTTTCTCCCTATCTTTGTTTCCGTAATTTAGAAAGAATAAAATCAATGAAACGAATATATACCCTTCTTTTTTTGTGTGTTGTCGCTTGCATGTCCTTATGGGCTCAGCCTAAAATATCCTTTGATATGACTACTAAGGACTTGGGCTACGTGTTGTGGCGCACTCCGGCAACCGTGACTTATCAGTTTACCAATACGGGAGACAAGCCGTTGGTTATTTCCAATGTGACGACTTCCTGTGGATGTGCCAAGGCACAATGGACAGAAGAACCTGTACCTGCCGGAGGAAAAGGAAAGATTACGGTAGTGTTCGATGCAGAAGCCATCGGGCATTTCTATAAAGATGTGGGTGTGTATTGCAATGCAGCTTCTCTGCCCATTTACCTGGATTTTAACGGAGAGGTGACAGCCGATGCCAAGAACTATTCCTTTACGCATCCTTATGCTATCGGTGCCATTCGTTTGAATCAGGAAGAACTTGATTTTAAATCGGTCAATAAGGGAGACCGTCCGGTTATTGAATTGTTAGTGGCCAATACTTCCAATAAGGCTTACTCACCTGTGCTGATGCATCTTCCTCCTTATCTGGAAGCAAAAGCGGAACCCGAAAAATTGGGACGTGGAAAGACCGGAAAGATTCTGGTGACACTGGATTCTGAGAAATTGCCGAAATTAGGTATTACACGTGCTTCTGTCTATTTGTCCCGCTTCCCGGGTGATAAAGTCGGCAGTGAGAATGAAATACCTGTATCAGTGGCTCTGTTGCCTGACTTCTCCAAGTTGACCGAACAGCAGAAAAACAATCCTCCTCAGATCACGTTGTCGGCTAAGGAACTGGAATTTGTGGATTTGAAACCTAACCAAAAGAAGTCACAGACGATTGTCATTTCAAATACAGGTCGCTCTGACCTGAATATTCAGGATATGCAGGTGTTCAGCATGGCTTTGGCCGTGAAACTGAAAAAGAGAGTGCTGAAACCGGGTGAATCGACCAAGATGAAGATTACCGTTCTGGCACAAAATCTTCATCGTGTGAAAGGTACGCCCCGTGTCCTGATGATTGCCGATGATCCTAACCAACCGATGATTACCATCCGTGTGAAAGCCCGGCTGAAATCGTCCGAAAAATAAAAACTTTTATGGAACACCCCGAAAACAACGAAGCTTATAAGGGGTTAACTGTGAACCAGGGAGTGGAACAACCCTCCATTGTTAATCCTTATCTGAATCTGAGAAAGAAACCCAAACGTCGTCAGTATTCTGCTGCCGAGTATGTGGAAGGTATTGTGAAAGGCGATGTGACCATGCTGAGCCAGGCGGTCACGCTGGTAGAAAGTGTCAAGCCGGAACATCAGGTGCTGGCACAGGAGGTCATTGAAAAATGCCTTCCTTATTCGGGTAACTCCATCCGTATCGGTATCAGCGGAGTGCCCGGTGCCGGAAAGAGTACGTCGATTGATGTATTCGGTCTGCATGTACTTGAAGAAAAAGGAGGAAAGTTGGCCGTTTTAGCCATAGACCCCAGCAGTGAACGTTCCAAAGGAAGTATCTTGGGGGACAAGACCCGAATGGAAAAATTGTCGGTACATCCTAAATCTTTTATCCGTCCCAGTCCTTCGGCGGGCTCATTGGGCGGTGTGGCCCGTAAGACCCGTGAAACCATCATCTTGTGTGAAGCTGCCGGATTTGATAAAATCTTTGTCGAAACTGTGGGAGTAGGCCAGAGTGAAACTGCCGTGCATTCCATGGTAGACTTCTTTCTGCTGATTCAGCTGGCCGGTACGGGCGATGAGTTGCAGGGCATCAAGCGCGGTATCATGGAGATGGCCGATGGTATCATTATCAACAAGGCCGATGGAAATAATGTAGAGAAGGCACAGTTGGCGGCTACGCATTTCCGTAATGCGCTCCATCTTTTTCCGGCTCCCGAATCCGGATGGACTCCTCAGGTGCTGACGTATTCCGGATTTTATAATATCGGTGTCAAGGAAATCTGGGATATGGTGTATGCCTACATCGACTTTGTCCGTAAGAATGGTTATTTTGAGCACCGCCGGAATGAGCAGGCCAAATATTGGATGTACGAGACCATTAACGAGCATTTGCGCGACCGCTTCTATCAGAATCCGCAAATCGCTTCCTTGCTTCCTTTACAGGAAAAAGATGTGCTGGAAGGACGGGCCACGTCTTTCTCGGCAGCCAGAAAACTACTGGAAATGTATTTCTCCGGGTTGAAGCAGGAGTGATGAATAAATATTCAAAATGGTCTGTTTCTATTGGACTAATTAAAAATAAGGAAGAAAAATAAGGGTGATATGCCTTGTAAAATGAATTAATATGTAACTTTGCGAACTAATTTTCAAGAAATGATGCAAAGTGAAATTAAACCTATTATAGAGGTAAAGGGTGTATCAAAGTTTTTTGGTGAAAAAACAGCCTTGGATAATATCAATTTATCCATCAAAAAGGGAGAGTTTGTAACCATTTTAGGCCCTTCGGGATGCGGTAAGACGACCTTGCTGCGTCTGATAGCAGGATTTCAGACCGCTTCGGAAGGGGTGATTCGTATTGCAGGGGAGGAGATTACCCAGACTCCTCCTCACAAGCGTCCTGTCAATACAGTTTTCCAGAAATATGCCTTATTCCCTCATCTGAATGTGTATGACAATATTGCTTTTGGCTTGAAACTGAAAAAGATGCCAAAGGATACGGTACTTAAAAAAGTGAAGGCTGCCTTGAAAATGGTGGGCATGACCGATTATGAGTACCGCGATGTCAACTCGCTTTCGGGTGGACAGCAGCAGCGTGTGGCTATTGCCCGCGCCATTGTGAATGAGCCGGAAGTGTTGTTGCTGGATGAACCCCTGGCAGCGCTTGACCTGAAGATGCGTAAGGATATGCAGATGGAGTTGAAGGAAATGCACAAGACGCTGGGCATTACCTTTGTGTACGTGACGCACGATCAGGAAGAAGCCCTGACATTGAGTGATACCATCGTGGTGATGAGTGAGGGACGTATCCAGCAGATTGGTACCCCTACCGACATCTACAATGAGCCGATTAACTCGTTCGTGGCCGACTTTATCGGAGAAAGTAATATCCTGAACGGAGTCATGGTGAAAGATAAGTTGGTACATTTCTGCGATCGTGACTTTGAATGTGTGGATGAAGGATTCGGCGAAAACACGCCGGTGGATGTGGTGATTCGTCCGGAGGATTTGTATATATTCCCGGTGTCGGATATGGCACAGCTTCGTGGTACCGTACAATCGTGTATCTTTAAGGGAGTACACTATGAAATGGTGGTGTTGTGCCACGGCTATGAGTTTGTGGTGCAGGATTATCACGCTTTCGAGGCCGGAACTGAAGTGGGTATGCTGGTCAAGCCGTTTGATATTCACATCATGAAGAAAGAGCGTATCTGCAATACCTTTGAAGGCAAGCTTATCGATGAAACGCATGTGGAATTCTTAGGATGTGAGTTTGAGTGTGCACCGGTAGACCTTCAGAAAGTGCCGTTGGGCGATGTGCTGGTAGACGTGGATTTCGGAAAAATCAACTTGCTGGATAATGCAGAAGACGGCATGCTGACCGGAGAAGTCAAGTTTATTTTGTACAAAGGAAACCATTACCACCTGACGGTATGGTCAGACTGGGATGAGAATGTGTTTGTCGATACGAACGATGTGTGGGATGATGGAGACCGTGTGGGTATTTCCATTGCTCCTGAAGATATTCGGGTACGTGTAAAACAGGAGGAACGATGAATAAACTGCGTTTGTTTTTTCTTTCACGCCGAAGCTGGACACTTCCTTATCTCATTTTCTCTATCATTTTTGTAATTGTTCCGCTTCTGCTGATTGTGGTATATGCATTTACCGATGATGCAGGTCGTATGACGCTTGAAAACTTCCGGAAGTTCCTGGCCCATCCGGAAGCAGTCAATACCTTTATTTATTCCATCGGTATAGCCATACTGACTACGATAGGTTGTATCGTACTGGGGTATCCGGCGGCCTGGATTCTGAGCCGCAGTAATTCAAGCTATTCGCGTACGCTGATTCTGCTGTTTATCCTGCCGATGTGGGTCAACATCCTGATACGTACGCTGGCTACTGTAGCTTTGTTCGACTTTGCCAGTCTGCCTTTAGGAGAAGGAGCGTTGATATTCGGAATGATTTACAACTTCATTCCTTTCATGATTTATCCGATTTACAATACCCTTCAGAAGATGGACCCGAGTTATGTGGAAGCAGCCCAGGATTTGGGAGCCAATTCTTTCCAGGTATTCTGGAAGGTGGTATTCCCTTTGTCCATGCCTGGGGTAGTGAGCGGCATCATGATGGTGTTTATGCCGACCATCTCTACCTTTGCCATTGCAGAATTGCTGACCATGAATAATATCAAGTTGTTTGGTACGACTATTCAGGAGAATATCAACAACAGTATGTGGAACTATGGAGCAGCCCTTTCCTTGATTATGCTGTTCCTGATTGCGGCCACTTCACTCTTTAGTTCTGATGAAAAGAGTGATTCAGAGAAAGGAGGACAGGTATGGTAAAGAAAGTGCTGATGCAGACCTATCTTTGGGTATTGCTGTTGTTGCTGTATGCTCCGATATTGATTATTGTGATTTATTCCTTTACCGATGCAAAGGTATTGGGTAACTGGACCGGCTTTTCGCTCAACCTGTACCGCTCCTTGTGTAACACCGGAGCACATCATTCCCTGATGAATGCGCTGATAAATACAATAGCCATTGCCTTTATTGCTGCGACGGTATCGACTTTGTTGGGAAGTGTGGCTGCCATCGGAATCTATAACCTGAAGGCCCGCAGCCGGAAAGCCATGGGATTCATCAATACCATTCCTATATTGAACGGAGATATTATTACCGGTATTTCCTTGTTCCTGCTGTTTGTGTCATTAGGCATTACCCAGGGATTTACCACCGTAGTGCTGGCACATATCACCTTCTGTACTCCGTACGTGGTGCTGAGTGTGTTGCCGCGCCTGAAACAGATGAATCCGAACCTATATGAGGCCGCACTCGATTTGGGAGCTACTCCTATGCAGGCTTTGTGGAAAGTGATTATTCCGGAAATCCGTCCGGGAATGGTAAGCGGATTCTTGCTGGCACTGACCATTTCCATAGACGATTTTGCGGTAACGGTGTTTACCATCGGAAATCAGGGACTGGAAACGCTTTCTACCTATATTTATGCCGATGCCCGCAAGGGTGGTCTGACGCCGGAGCTTCGTCCGCTGTCGGCCGTGATTTTTGTGGTGATACTGGTGCTGCTGATTATTATTAACCGTAGAGCTGACAAAGCAAAGAATAAATGAAACAGAAGATGAAAAGGTGGAACTGGTGGGTGGTTTTGTGTGTATGTTGTCTGTTGACAGGCTGCTACAACGCCAATGAATCGCGCGAAAACGTGCTCAAGGTGTACAACTGGGCAGACTACATAGGTGAAGGCGTACTGGAAGATTTTCAGGAATATTATAAGGAACAGACGGGAGAAGATATCCGCATCGTGTATCAGACGTTTGACATCAACGAAATCATGCTGACAAAAATTGAGAAAGGGCATGAAGACTTTGATGTGGTGTGTCCTTCCGAGTATATCATCGAACGAATGCTGCACAAAGGCTTGTTGCAGCCTATTGATACGGCTTTTGCTCATTCTCCCAATTACATGAACGGAGTGGCACCCTATATCCGTCAGCAGATAGATAAACTGACGGTAAAAGGCGATTTGCCGGCCAGCCGTTATGCCGTGTGCTATATGTGGGGTACGGCCGGACTGCTTTACAACAAGCAGTTTGTTTCCGAAAAAGACCTGAAGTCATGGGGATGCCTGTGGGAGAAACGTTTTTCCGGCAAGATTCTGATGAAGGATGCCTATCGCGATTCGTACGGTATGGCTTTGCTGTATGCGCATCGCGAGGATTTGAAAGACAGTACCCGCAGTGTGGCTGACCTGATGAACGACTATTCACCGGCTTCCATGGATTCGGTGGAAAAGTATCTGAAACTGTTGAAGCCGAATGTGGCCGGATGGGAAGCAGATTTTGGTAAGGAAATGATGACAAAAGGCAAGGCCTGGATGAACATGACCTGGAGCGGAGACGCACAGTGGGCTATGGAGGAAGCGGCAACGGTAGGAGTGGACCTTGCCTACACCATTCCGGAAGAAGGCAGCAATGTGTGGTACGACGGATGGGTAATTCCTAAGTATGCCAAGAATCCTAAGGCAGCCAGCTATTTTATCAACTTCCTTTGTAGACCGGACATCGCTTTGCGTAACATGGAAGAGAACGGGTATGTGAGTGCCATTGCTGCTCCGGAAATCTTAGAGGCTTGTATTGATTCTACTCTGGATACGGAAGTCGATGCCAGCTATTTCTTCGGTCCGGAAGCCCGGAAGGTGAAGCTGCGCAACACACAGTATCCCGATAAGTCTGTGATAGCCCGTTGCGCCATGATACGTGACTTTGGAGACAAGACCGTAGATGTATTGGAAATCTGGTCGCGTGTAAAAGGCGACAACCTGAATAGCGGGATTGTGATTCTGATTCTTTTGGTGGTAGTAGGGCTGAGTGCCTGGCAGATTCGCCGTCGTTGGATACGTTATAAACGTCATAAACGTACGCACCGCAGAAATCGTAGAAGAAAATAAGAATATAGTATATAGAAATCCCCCTTCAAAAAGCATTTAAACATCTTTTGAAGGGGGATTCTTTGTATGAAATTGTTCTGTTAGATTGACAGTTCGTTCAATACATTAACCAGTTCGCGGTCGATAGGTTTGTCGTTCTTGATAGCCTTGGCAAACGGAACGTACACAATCTGGTCGTTTTCGATACCAATCATGACGTTACGCTGACCTTCCATCAAGGCCTGGATGCTGGCTACTCCCATACGGCTGGCAATGATACGGTCGTGTGCGGTCGGGCGTCCACCACGCTGCAAGTGTCCTAAAATAGTCACACGTACGTCGTATTGCGGATATTCGTTCTTCACACGTTCTGCATAGTGCATAGCTCCTCCGGTGATTTCACTTTCAGCTACCAGTACGATAGAGCTGCTCTTCGATTTGCGGAAACCGTTGTTGATGAATTCTTCCAACTGGTCCACTTCCGTATTGAATTCCGGAATGATGGCAGCTTCGGCACCCGCAGCAATGGCACCGTTCAATGCCAGGAAGCCTGCGTCGCGTCCCATTACTTCCACAAAGAACAAACGTTCGTGTGAAGTGGCAGTATCACGTATTTTATCTACTGCATCCAGAATTGTATTCAGGGCAGTGTCATATCCGATGGTTGTATCCGTACCATACAAGTCATTGTCGATGGTACCGGGCAATCCGATACAAGGTACATCAAATTCCTGAGCCAGCAGGCGGGCACCGGTCAACGAACCGTCTCCACCAATGATTATCAGTGCATCGATACCTTCGCGTTTCATAGTTTCATAAGCTATCTGACGGCCTTCCGGTGTACGGAACTCCTGGCAGCGAGCTGTTTTCAGGATGGTACCTCCTAATTGTATGATATTGCTGACATTTTCAGTCTTGAATTCCTTGATTTCTCCTGTAATCAATCCTTTATACCCACGGTAGATACCTTTCACTTTTAATCCGTTGTAGATGGCAGAGCGGGTGACTGCACGGATTGCGGCGTTCATGCCGGGAGCATCTCCTCCGGATGTAAGAATACCAATACATTTAATAGTTCCCATAATTGTTAGTTGTTAGTTTGATTTTTATGAAGCAAAAGTACAAATATGAATTTATATTGTAACTGATTTTCTTCTTTATTATTCGTTCATTATAACTTTTTTACACGCTTCCATCAGCCATTTAGGGGTAGAGGTGGCTCCACAGATTCCAATGGAATGTGCATGTGACAATAAGGCCTTGTCAATTTCCTCCGGTTTGTCTATCTGGTAAGAGTTGGGATTGACCTTTTTACATTCCTGAAAGAGGATTTTTCCGTTGGAACTTTTATGTCCGCAAACGAAGAAAACCAGGTCGTGACTGGCGGCGAACTCCCGGATATGTGGCATACGGTTAGCTACTTGACGGCAGATGGTGTCGAAGTACTGGAAGGAGGCTTCCGGTGAAATGTGGGCCTCGATGTAGGACACTATCTGGCGGAATTCGTCGAGCGACTTGGTCGTCTGCGAATACAGGCGGATGTCTTTGTTCATGTCCAGTTTGCTGACCTCTTCCAGCTTCTCGATGACGATGGCTTTGCCTTCGGTCTGGCCCACCAGTCCCAACACTTCGGCATGGCCGTTTTTCCCGTAAATGACAATCTGTCTGTCTTTGTCGTGGGGGGTGGTGTCGTACTCCTGCTTGATTCTTTTTTGCAGGCGCAGCACTACCGGACAAGTGGCATCGATGATTTCGATGTGGTTTTTCCGGGCCAGTTCGTAAGTCTCAGGAGGCTCTCCATGTGCTCTCAGTAGGACTTTTACATTCTTCAAGCGGGCAAACTCTTCGTGATTGATGGTAATCAATCCCATTTCCTTCAGTCGCTCACACTCCTGCCCGTTGTGTACAATATCCCCCAGGCAATACAGAGGTGCGCCCTTTGCCAGTTCTTCTTCTGCCTTTGAAATGGCGGTCGTTACTCCAAAGCAGAATCCTGAGTCCTTATCTATCTCAATGTGATGCATGTGCAGCTTTTTCAAATTGTTCTTTCAGCCATTCTTTCTGTTCGGTAATGGTCAGGTGACTGTTGTCCAGTAAAATCGCGTCGTCAGCCTTGCGCAGGGGACTTACTGCCCGGCTCTGGTCGATGCGGTCGCGTTCTTCCACGTTGTGAAGAATTTCCTCGAACGAAGCATCCTGACCTTTGGCTTTCAGTTCCTCGTAACGGCGCTGTGCACGGATTTCGGCAGAGGCTGTTACGAAAATTTTCAGTTCCGCATTCGGGAATACGGCTGTTCCGATGTCTCTTCCGTCCATTACGATGCCTTTTTCCTTGCCCATTTCCTGCTGTTGCTGAACTAAGGCCTTGCGCACAAAGTCGAGTGCTGCCACCGGACTGACATGCGAGGAGACTTCCATGGTGCGGATACGTTCTTCCACGTTCTTCCCGTTGAGGAAGGTCATGGGGCGCTGGGTTTCCGGGTTGAGCTGGAAGGAAATCCGGATTTGTCCCATCTGCTGGCGGAGCGCTTCTTCCTGAATGCTTCCGTCGGCATTAAACAATCTGTTTTCCAGACAATACAGTGTAACGGCCCGGTACATGGCGCCGCTGTCTATATAGATGTATCCGATTTCTTTGGCTAAGTCTTTAGCCATGGTACTTTTCCCGCAGGAAGAGAATCCGTCGATGGCAATAATAATTTTTTTCATGTTTCGGCTTCGATAAAATAGATTTCGCATTGACAAAGATAGTGTAAATCCTTTGTATGTCGGATGTTTTGGATAAAGTTTTTGGAGTCTCTTCTTTATAATATAAGGTAGAAATTCGTTTGGGATTCCAGAGATGAAAAAACGTTGTAGCAATGATTCGGATACCTGTTTGTGTTTTTTACGTTTCCTTTCCGGAAAACCTATGTTTCTCATGTCGGAAACGTAGGTTTTCCCTGCGTGAACCCTACGTTTCCGCACAGGGAAACATAGAACACGTAAGGCGATGTGCTGATTATTTCAAGTGCGGAATAAAAAATATGCATTGTTTTACATTATTTTTATGTCAGGGTGGTGGAGTTTCGGGGATTTATGCTACCTTTGCCACGTATAGAGTATTAACCTTTAATAAACACATTTATGGAAGTCAAAAAATCGCCTAAAGCGGACCTCGAGGGAAAAAGAACCACGTGGTTGTTGTTCGGCTTCATACTGGTCTTGGCAGCGATGTTCGTAGCGTTCGAATGGACAGAACGTGACAAGCAGATTGTTACCGAAACAGGTATCGTCGAACCTATTTTTGAGGAAGAAATGATTCCTATCACTGAACAGCAGGAACAGCAGCAGGCACCGCCTCCTCCTGAAGCTCCGAAAATGGAAGAAGTGTTGCAGATTGCAGATAATGATGCAAACGTAGAGGAATCTACCATCCAGTCAAGTGAGGATGACAACACGCAGGCTGTGGAAATCAAGTATGTGCCGGTTGAAGTGGAAGAAGAACCGGAAGAACAGCAGATTTTCCAGGTAGTAGAAGAGATGCCGGAATTCCCGGGTGGTATGGCTGAATGTTTGAAGTTCATTGGTAAGAATATCAAATATCCGACTATTGCACAGGAAAACGGTGTACAGGGACGTGTAATCATCCAGTTTGTGGTTAACCAGGATGGTTCTATCGTTGACCCGGTGGTGATGCGTAGTGTAGACCCGTACTTGGATAAGGAAGCGCTCCGTGTGATTAAGATGATGCCGAAATGGAAACCAGGTAAGCAGCGTGGTAAACCTGTACGTGTGAAATATACCGTACCTGTAACCTTTAAGTTGCAGTAATCTATTGACCGTTATAATAAAGTGAAGGCTGCATTTTTGCAGCCTTTCTTTTTTCTCTTATTTTAAAATTGCATTTCCATGAAACAACAGACAAGTGAACAATTGTTGCAGCAGATTCACGAATATATTGGAAGCCTTTCTTATATGCGGAATCCGATGGGACTTTATGATCCGATTGAGTATGTATTGGGATTGGGCGGAAAGCGTTTGCGCCCGGTGCTGATGCTATTGGCTTATAATTTATATAAGGAAGACGTGACCCGTATCTTTTCACAGGCAGCAGGCATTGAAACCTATCATAACTTTACTTTGCTGCACGATGACCTGATGGATAAGGCGGATATGCGCCGCAACAAGCCTACGGTACATAAAAAATGGGATGAGAATACGGCTATTCTTTCCGGAGATGCAATGCTGATTCTTGCTTATCAGTTCATGATGAAGGAATGTTCGCTTGAATGTGTGGAACGCGTGATGGAAGTGTTTGGCCGTACCGCCCTTGAGGTATGCGAAGGACAGCAGTGGGACATGGAATTCGAACATCGTCTGGATGTGACGGTCGACGAGTATATCGAAATGATTCGTCTGAAGACTTCCGTGTTGCTTGCGGCAGCCTTGAAAATTGGTGCCATCTTGGGAGGTGCTCCCGAAAAGGATGCGCAGTTGCTCTATGATTTTGGCATTAAGATGGGACTGGCTTTCCAGTTGCAGGATGATTACCTGGATGTGTATGGTGATCCGGCTGTCTTTGGAAAGAAGATTGGAGGAGATATTCTTTGCAATAAGAAAACCTTTATGCTGATTACCGCCTTGAGCCTGGCTGAAGGAGAAGAAAAGGAAACGTTACTGAACTGGCTTCGTGCTACGGACTACGTGGCTGAAGAAAAAATTCAGTCGGTTACAGCTCTATATAATAAGGTAGGAGTTCCTGAACTTTGTCAGGCTCGCATTGATGCCTATTATAAGGAAGGACTGGAGTTGCTGGATAAGGTAAACGTGGAATCCTCTCTTAAAGAAGAACTGAAGAAGTTTGTTTGTCATTTAATGGACCGTAAATTGTAAAGATATGAACGCCCTGATTGATACCCATACCCATCTTTATGTGGAAGAGTTTGACGCGGATCGTGAGCTTGCGGTGATTCGTGCGGTCGAAGCAGGTGTGACGCGCTTGTTCATGCCTAACATTGATGACACTACGGTGGAGGCAATGCTCCGGCTGTGTGATGCACACGAGTGTTGTTATCCGATGATTGGCCTCCATCCCACTTCGGTGGATGAAAACTGGAAGAAACGGCTGGAAAAAGTGAAAGGCTATCTGACTTCTTCTCATCGTTTTTATGGAATCGGTGAGGTCGGCATCGACTTGTATTGGGACAAGACCTTCCGTGAGGAGCAGATGATTGTCTTTGAAGAACAGGTGAAGTGGGCACTGGAATACGACCTGCCTCTTATTATACATTGCCGGGAAGCTTATGCAGAACTGCTGGAGGTTTTGTCGGGTTACAAGCATACAGCCTTGCGGGGAATCTTCCACAGTTTCACGGGTACTAGTGAAGATGCAGAACGGCTGTTGGAGTACGAATCTTTTATGTTAGGTATAAACGGAGTGGTTACTTTCAAAAAAAGTACCCTTCCCGAAGTCTTGAAGAATGTGCCTTTGAAGCGCGTCGTGCTCGAAACCGACTCACCTTATTTGGCTCCTGTGCCTTATCGTGGCAAACGGAATGAAAGTGCAAATCTGGTAAAGGTGGCAGAATATCTTTCGGTAATCTATGGAGTACCTTTGTCGGAAATCGCCTCCCGAACCACAGAAAATGCTTTAAAAGTCTTCACAAATGCGGAGAAAAGTTTTTAAAGTTTATTAATTTCGAGTTCAAAAGTAAACTTTTGCAGGCTTGATGTTATGTAAGACGAAAAAAAAGAATACATTTGTGACTGAAATCAGCAAGGGGATAAAAAACGTTGAAAGGAGCCTCCGGCTGATTGGAAAAAGGAGAGGTGCTCGAGTGGTTGAAGAGGCACGCCTGGAAAGCGTGTATACGCCAAAAGCGTATCACGGGTTCGAATCCCGTTCTCTCCGCGAAAAAGAGAAAAACAATTAACAAACTATTAATTAATTAATCTTAAAAATTAGACACACAATGAAAAAGTTATTTGCAATTCTTGCAGTGATGGGAGTCCTCTCGTTTGGAATGACTCAGACAGCTATGGCTCAGGATTCAACAGCTACAGCAGCTCCGGCTCAGACAGAAGAAGTAGCGGCAGCTGATGAAGCAGCAGCACCTGTAGTTGTTGAAGAAGGTGGTATGCACAAAGAGTTAAAAACTAAGTTTATTGAAGGTGATGCAGGCTTCATGTCATTGGTTGCTATCGCATTGGTACTTGGTTTGGCTTTCTGTATTGAACGTATTATTTACTTGAGCTTGGCTGAAGTTGACGTGAAGAAATTGATGGCTAAAGTTGAAGAAGCTTTGGAAAAAGGTGATGTAGAAGGTGCAAAGACTGTTTGCCGCAACACTCGTGGTCCGATTGCTTCTATCTGCTATCAGGGTCTGATGAGAATCGATGAAGGTCTGGATGTAGTTGAACGTTCTGTAGTTTCTTACGGTGGTGTTCAGGCAGGTTACCTTGAAAAAGGATGCTCTTGGATTACATTGTTCATCGCGATGGCTCCGTCTTTGGGATTCCTGGGAACTGTAATCGGTATGGTTATGGCGTTCGACCGGATTCAGATTGCTGGTGATATCTCTCCGACAGTTGTTGCAGGTGGTATGAAAGTGGCCTTGATTACTACAATCTTCGGTTTGATCGTTGCTTTGATTCTTCAGGTGTTCTATAACTACATCTTGTCTAAGATTGAAGCTATTACAAGTCAGATGGAAGATTCTTCTATCACATTGCTTGACATGATCATGAAGTATAATCTGAAATACAAAAAATAATTCGTACAATGGCTAAATTATCATATAAAGTATCTTACTATGTGTTCTATGTCTGCATAGCCGTTATATTGGTGGTGCTGGCGATGTTCTACTGCGTAGGATATGATGTAACAAATGCAGCCGGCTTGACCGAACCGACCAATACGCCGGCATTGATGTACCTGATGTATGGTATGTTCTTCCTCTGTGTGGCAGTAACAGTGATTGCAGCTGCAGCACAGTTTGGAGCAGCTTTGAAAGATAATCCGAAAGCAGCAATCAAGTCTTTCATGGGACTTATCTTGTTGGCAGTGTTACTCATCATTACTTATAATATGGGATCTGATGCAGCCGTTACAATGGGTGGTGGTACAGTATATGACAACAAGGTCATGCTGAAAGTGACAGACATGTTCTTGTATTCTACTTATGCATTGCTTATTGTTGCAGCAATCGGTACATTGTTGAACTTGATTGGTGTTTTTAAACAGAAATAATTATTCATTGAGTTAAAACGGAGATTGATAAAATGGCAAAAGGGAAAAGAAAAGTGCCGGGCATTAATGCCAGTTCAACGGCAGATATTTCTTTCATCTTGTTTATATTCTTCCTTATTACAACTTCAATGGATACTGACCGTGGTTTGGCAAGACGATTGCCGCCACCTCCTGAAAACACAGAAAATCAGGAAGATGTGATTGTAAGGGAAAGAAACGTTCTTCAGGTACGTATCAACAAGGATGACCAGTTGATGGTAGGAGGAGAATGGTTCGATATAAAGCAACTGAAAGAAAGAGCAAAGGAATTTATTTCCAATCCGAATAATGATGAGAATTTGCCGGAAAAGCATGCTAAGCAGCTTCCGTTCTTCGGTAATGTCATGATTACGGATAAGCATGTAATTTCTGTACAGAACGACGTGGGTACAAGTTATGACATGTACATTCAGGTTCAGAACGAACTGGTGGCAGCTTACAATGAATTGCGTAACGAATTGGCTATGTCGCAATTTGGTAAGTCTTTGGCAGACTGTTCTGAAGATGAAAAGAAAGCTATAACTGACTATTATCCGCAGAAGATATCTGAAGCAGAACCTAAAAAGTATGGAGGAAAATAAACATGGGAAAATTTAATAAGACCGGTAAGCGTGAAATGCCTGAGTTGAATACTTCTTCTCTGCCTGACCTTATCTTTACCATGTTGTTCTTCTTCATGATTGTAACAACCATGCGTGAAGTTACATTGAAGGTTCAGTTCAGAGTGCCTCAGGCTACGGAATTGGAAAAACTGGAAAAGAAATCCTTGGTATCTTTTATCTATATCGGAAAACCGTTGAAGGAATTCCAGAAGACAATGGGTACTACAGACCGTATTCAGTTGAATGATAAGTTCGCTGAATCTTCAGAAGTACAGGATTACATTTATCAGGAGCGTGAAAACATGAAAGAAGAAGACAAGCCGTTTATGACTGTTTCCCTGAAGGTGGATGCAAAAACCAAGATGGGTATTGTAACAGAAGTAAAACAAGCTCTTCGTCAGGCATACGCACTGAAGATTAACTATTCGGCTACTCAGCGTCAGTAATAGTTTTATAAATATGAAAAAAAGGCTGTCTCTTAGGAGGCGGCCTTTTTTGTTGTATTATGGGATAGAGGGGATGATTTCAAATCAGAAGACCGTATTTCTAAATGGGTAATTAACCTTTGAGTATAATGATTTGAAGGGAGTATTTCAATGAAAATAACCTACCAGTGTAGTGTATAAGAAATTTTTCTATAGAGAGGATTACAGGACTTTTAGCGTGATTTTGTTAGTCCGGTTTGCAGATGATATTTAACGTATCTACAAAATAAAAGGAGACACCCAATGGTGTCTCCTTTTATTTTGTCTTTTTCAGGGAATACTGAATTACACGTTTGCACGTTTTTCCTGAATTCTGGCTTTCTTACCGGTAAGTGCACGCAAGTAGTACAATTTAGCGCGACGAACTTTACCAACTTTGTTGACAGTGATGCTGTCGATAGCCGGAGATTCCAATGGGAAGATACGTTCAACACCCACTGTTCCTGACATTTTACGTACAGTGAAACGTTTCTTTTCACCGTGACCTGAAATTTTGATAACAACACCGCGATACAACTGTACACGTTCCTTGCTACCTTCAACGATACGGTATGCTACTGTGATTGTGTCACCAGCTTTGAATGAAGGATGCTGTTTGCCAGTAGCAAATGCTTCTTCTGCAATTTTAATTAAATCCATGTTTTGTAATAAATTAAATTGTTTGATCGTTACAACGCAACATATCAAGTAACTCTTCTTTGACAGCGATTGCGCGAAAGCGGGGCAAAGTTAGTGTTTTTCTGCGAGCTAGCCAAATGTTTCCTACCTATTTTATTAAAAAATGAGAAGTCTTTTGGATAGCTTTTATCATTCTTTTGAGCATGTTCCTTTTTTCCGTATTTTTGACTGCAAATAAACCTTGTTTTATGAATTATCTCAATGTTAGACTTGTAAAAAGTGCAGTTGCCGGTGTGTTAGCCGGGTGGCTGCTGGCCAGCTGCAGCTCAGGTTATTCGCTGGCAGGTGTGGAAGGCGGAAGGGTGGCCATTACTGATGTGTACGACCGTAAACCGGATGCCGAAGCGTTGAATATCTTGAAACCTTATCAGCAGAAAGTAGATAGTATTATGTCGCCGATTATCGGACATTCGGCAAAGAACCTGACTGCATACCGTCCGGAGTCTCCTCTGTCTAATCTGATGGCCGATGTACTTCGTCAGGCAGCAGTGCGGGCGATTGGTAAGCCGGCTGATGTAGCTGTCATGAATATGGGGGGTATCCGGAATGCAATGCCTGAAGGTGAAATTACCTTTGGAACGGTGTATGAGATTGCTCCGTTTGAGAATGCCTTGTGTGTGCTGACAATGGACGGAGCTACATTGAAGGAATTGTTCGGGCAAATAGCTTCTGTACATGGAGAGGGCCTTAGTGGCGCCGCTTTAAAAATAGATGTAGAGGGAAACCTCTTGGAAGCGAAAGTAAATGGTCGGCAGATTGATGCAAAGAAAACCTATACGGTAGCTACCATTGATTATCTGGCCGAGGGAAATGATAAGATGGAAGCGTTCCGTCGGGCTTCTTCCAAAATATTCCCGAAAGATGCGTTGTTGCGCAACTTGTTGCTTGACTATGTAAAGCAGTGTGAGCAGAAAGGACAATTTGTAACTTCGCAGGTAGAAGGAAGAATAAAAGTAAGTGCGTCCAATTGAAAAATAGAAAAAAGATGAAAAAGATATATTGTTTATGTCTGGCGTGCCTGCTGGTGAGTGTGGTGGCCGCACAGTCGGTGAAAGAATTGTATATATTTCATACGAACGACATGCATAGTCGTATCGAACCCTTTGCCTCTTATTTCCCTGATACGGTACTGGCCGGAAAGGCGGGTGTGTTGCGTCGGGCGGCTTTTGTGAAAGAACAGCGTCGTGAGCACAAAGATATGTTGCTGTTCGATTCCGGTGATTTTTCTCAAGGAAGTCCCTATTATAATTTGTTTAAAGGAGAGGTGGAAATCAAGATGATGAATGAGATGGGGTATGATGCAGGTACGATTGGAAATCATGAGTTCGATTTTGGCCTGGACAATATGGCCCGCTTGTTCAAGATGGCCAACTTCCCGATTGTATGTGCCAATTATGACGTGACAGGTACCGTGCTGGAAGGTTTGGTAAAGGAGTATACCGTCATTGAACGCGATGGAATACGTATCGGTGTGTTTGGACTGGGACCGGAACTTGACGGTCTGGTAGCGCATGCCAATTACGGGAATGTAAAATTTGAAGACCCTGTGTCTGAAGGCCAGCGTGTAGCCGACTTACTGAAGAACCAGGAACATTGTGACTTGGTGATTTGCCTGTCGCATTTGGGATGGAAAGGTGAACCTTATTCGGATATAGAACTGATAGAGAATACCCGTAACATTGACATTGTATTAGGCGGACATTCTCATTCCTTCTTTGAAGGTCCGGAGTTTTATAAGAATCTTGACGGAATAGAGGTGCCTGTGCAGCAGATGGGAAAAAGTGCGGCATTTGTCGGGCGTATGGTTGTCAAGATGCAGAAAAATTAAACAGATAGGGTAGAATGAAAAAACGGATTTTGTGGTGTATATTGTGTGCTTGTCTGGTCTCGACTAGTCTCTTTGCACAAGAGCCTGCGCTCTTGAGCCGGGTACACGACACGGAAGCCTGCCGGAAATGGGTAGACGGGCAGATGGAGAAGATGACGCTGAAACAGAAAGTGGGTCAGTTGTTCATTTATACTCTCCAGCCGGTGACAAACCAATACAGCAAGAATGTTTTGCGAAAGATGGTCGATGACTATGGAGTAGGAGGGCTATTGTTTACCGGTGGAGAACTTCGGAAGCAGGTGCAGATGACAAACTATGCCCAGGCTCATGCGTCGGTGCCTTTGATGGTGACTTTTGATGGTGAGTGGGGATTGGGAATGCGCTTGAAAGATACCCCTTCTTTTCCCTACAATCGTGTGTTAGGATGTATACAGAATGATTCACTGCTTTATGAATATGGTAAGGAAGTAGCTCGTCAGTGTCGTCTGATAGGTGTGCAGATTAATTTTGCACCGGTAGCCGATGTGGATAACAATCCCAATAATCCGGTAATCAATTTCCGCTCTTTTGGCAGTGACCCGAAGAGGGTGGCCGAAAAAGTGGCAGCTTATGTAAAAGGATTGGAGGACAATGGCGTAATGGCGGTGTGTAAGCATTTTCCCGGACATGGAGATACAGAAATTGATTCACACAATGCGTTGCCTGAATTGAACTTTGATCGCGCTCGTCTGGATAGTATCGAGTTGTATCCTTTTAAGAAAGCCGTTGAGGCGGGAATTGGCGGTGTGATGGTAGGTCATTTGCATGCTCCGAGTTTAGGTGAAGGACCTGCTTCCATTTCGCAGGAGGTAATTATGCATACACTGATTGATGAATTGCGCTTCCATGGACTGGTGGTGACAGATGCCCTGGAGATGAAAGGCATTGCCGGGCATGAGGATGTGTGTGCCCGTGCCTTGATAGCAGGAAACGATGTGGTTTTATCTCCCCGTAATTTGAAAAAAGAAATTGACGGTGTGATGTCGGCGCTTAAAAAAGGTCGTCTGTCGGAAGCTGATATTGACCGGAAATGCCGGAAAGTACTGTCATTTAAATATGCGCTGGGGCTTTCTTCCTGGAAAAAAGTGGAAGAAGAAGGATTTGCAGAAAAACTGGTAACGCCGGAGCTTCTGTCGCTTCAGCAGGAATTGTCAAAAGCGGCAGTGACGGTGCTGAAGGATTCTTCGTCATTGGTTCCGCTTGATTTATCTGTATCGGGTACGGTGCTGTTGAGTGTCTCTCCTTCCTTGTCGGAAGCTTATCCGTTTTACCATCAGTTAAAGCAGACTTTCCCGGTTGGCTGGCTGCATGCGAATGTAGATTCGTTGGATGCCGTGGAGGCACGTTTGCGCCCGACACAGCGAGTATTGGTGGCCTTACATACCGATAAGGTGGAACCGTATGTAGCTTTGCTGGAAAAGCTGGCCAAAGACAAGCCTTTGGCTTTGATTTGCTTTGGCGATATGAAGATGCTGGAAAAGATTCCGGAAGTGGTTCGCCATGCTTCTACTGTAATATTGGCGCATTCTGATGAGAAGTTTGTGCAGCGTTATGTGGCCGATTTGTTCTTAGACAATGCGTATGCCGACGGACGTTTGTCTATTCCGTTGTCGGGATTGTTTAAGGCGGGGGATGGACTGACTGTCGACCCGGAAGCTCCTCGTCAATATAGTCCGGAGGATGTGGGGATGAACGCTTCGATATTGTCGCAGATAGACAGTATTGCAGAAGAAGGTATCCGGCTGAAGGCTTATCCAGGATGCCATGTAATGATCTTGCGGGAAGGTCTTCCGGTCTACAACAAGTGTTTCGGCAGTTATACCTATGAGGGTAAGGAAGCGGTCAAGGAAAATAGCTTGTATGACCTGGCCTCTTTGACGAAAGTCACGGCTACGCTGCTGGCAGTGATGAAGCTTTATGATGAGGGAAAATTCGGACTGACCGACCGGGTAGCAGATTATGTGCCTATACTGAAAAAAACGGATAAGGCGCGTATTACGGTCCAGGATTTACTTTTCCATGAATCCGGGTTACCTGCCTATTGGCCTTTCTATGAGGAGGCTGTGGATATGAAGTCCTGCAAAGGAGGATTGTTCCGTAAGAAGCCCGATAAAAATCACACGTTGAAACTGGCCGAGAATGTGTATGCCTGCAATGATTTCCGTTATAATCCGGAGTGGGTATCGCATGTTCCTTCTGCTGAATATCCGCTTCAGGTAGCAGACAGTTTGTTCTTGAGAAGTGATTTCAGTAAGAATATAGTGGAGCAGATTGTAAAACTTCCTTTGAAGGGGAAGTCCTATCGTTACAGTTGCCTGAACTTTATGTTGCTGAAAGAAATGGTGGAAAAGATAGCGGGTATGCCAATGGATGTGTATTTGGATAGCGTATTCTATGCCCCGATGGGATTGCGTCATACAGCCTTCTTGCCCTTACGTAAATTCCCGAAGGAGCAGATTGTTCCTTCTGTAGAGACTGATTTCCTTCGTGGAGGCAGGTTGCAGGGATTTGTGCAGGATGAGGCGGCTGCTTTTATGGGTGGCGTATCCGGGAATGCCGGTTTGTTTTCTACTACGCAGGATGTGGCAAGAATAGCACAGATGTGGCTGGACAAAGGAATCTGCGGTGACCGGAGATACCTTAGCCGGGCAACTTGTGAGCTTTTCACTACATTGAAGTCGCGTGACGGTCGGCGGGGCTTAGGTTTTGATAAACCCGATGCGGAACATACGGACAACAGTCCTTGCAGTCCAGAAGCACCAGCTTCGGTGTTTGGACATACAGGTTTCACGGGAACTTGCGTGTGGATAGATCCGGATAACGAGCTGATTTTTGTGTTCTTGAGCAACCGGACTTATCCATCTGTCTATGAACCGAATAACCTGGTTCGTTATAACATACGCACGCGGATGCAGCAGGTGATGTATCAGTCTATCCTGCATTGATGCTATTTAGACATGATATAAATTGGGTAGAAAATGCAAAGTGGATGTGACAACTGATTGGAAAAAGATTAACTTTGCACTATCAATTTAGGACTAATAATAACTTAACTTTTTTACTACAATGGCTTACGTAATTAGTGACGATTGTATCGCTTGCGGTACTTGTATCGATGAATGCCCGGTTGGAGCAATCTCAGAAGGTGATAAATATTCAATCAATCCGGACGCTTGCACAGAATGTGGAACTTGTGCTGACGTTTGTCCTTCTGAAGCAATTCACTTGGGATAATCGAATCGTCTGTATGACACACAATAAGGGAATTCTTCTTGGAGAGTTCCCTTATTTTTTTACTTGTGATACTTTGAATTTATATACTGATGAAAAGGGGTTTTTTATTTAGTCTTTGGATATTCTATTCTTTATTTCTTCACGGAAATATCTATTTCAAGCACTTAGGCAAGAATGAAGGTTTGTCGCAGATCAGAATATAAAAAAGAGATTGCACCGGGAGCTTTGAGCCATTCTTCTATTTTTTCTCTTTATAAGGATTAGCAAGGAAGTATATGGGGTGGTACATATTATGGAGGTGTAAATTATTTCATATTGTTCATCCCGGCAGGGTGCCTGTGTCCTGCACGGTCAGTACAAGTTTCCCGGCTTCATAAGCCATGTCCAGTCCTACCGTACCGCTTTCCGTAAATTTGATGGCATTGCACAGCAGGTTGTTGCCTATCTGTATCAGCCGGTTACGGTCGCCCATCAGAATGATGTCGCTGCATCCTGTTATGTGCAGGGTCAGGTCCTTGGCTTCAGCTCGCGGTTCAAATTCTGTCTGGAGTATTTCTGCCACGTTTCTCAGGCGGAAGGGGACAGCGTTTGCCTGTTCTTTCCCGCTGTCGAGCCGGAAAAAGTTCAGCAGACTATTCAGCATATCCGTCATTCTACCGGCTGCCTGCCTTATGTTTTGGGTATATTCTATTCTTTTGTTCTCATCTTCAGTCTGTGCCAGAAGTTCCCCGTAACCGTTGATGGCAGTCAGCGGTGTGCGGAGTTCATGCGTGACGGTCAGCATGATTTTCCGGCGGGCTATCACGTCACTGTTCAGCGTATTGAGCATGGAAGTCGTAACAGTCGGTTTCGCTTCTTCCTTTTTTCCGAACAGTCCTAAGAAACCTGTCCGTTTTCTTTTTGGGGGCTCTTCCTGCGAACTCTTGCGGGCTATTACTGGAACCCGTCGGGCTATTTTGTCTTTTATTTCTTCCTGTTCGTTGAGTACCAGCATGATTTTATTCAGCAGATTTTCCTTTTCAGTCAGCAGCCGGCAGACGCTGTCTATACGTTCGCTGCGATAGCTGGACTTGAACAGGCTGAGCAGACTGTCCACCTCCAGACGCTTCTTATGGTATATATTCATATCTTCCTCATTCCAGTCCAGCACGGTCTCACCAATAAGGGATAAATCCACCATTTTAACATATACCTCGTGTATGTCCTTGCGTAAACATCTTATCTTTTGGCTTGTAATCTCTAATTCCTGTCGTCTGTGCTGTTCGTTGAGCCAAATATAGACGATGCCGAAAATGACGAAATGCAGCCCGCTTACCTTGCGGTAGCGGGCTGCGGTGTCTGTATGATGTTACCGGGCACAAATGCTCCCGCCCGGAATGGGAGTTCTTAATACTTTGTTACGGTCTTGCCACATTGACAGACATGACGCTTGCTTGCGAAGCATCATTCTGCCCCTTCACATACGCACGGAAAGGCTTCACCTTTACTTTTTCTCCATTGGCTATCGGATAGATGTTGCCGTTCTTCAGGAAGTAGCCCGCGGTGGGTGTAGCCACACTCATTGTACCTACCATGAAGCTGTCTGTCGTAGGGATGGTTACCAGTTCCACGCCTGCGGCACTTTCGGCGCTGAAGGTGATGCTGCCTGTACCGGATGTTCGATAGAACAGCGGCTTGCCGGCTTCAAAATCGGTTTCTACGAGGGTAATCACGTTGCTTCCCAACTTCTCGACCTGATAGTAAGTAACCTGACCGTCAGCTACAGAAGTAGGAACGAACGGCAGACAGATGGTTCCATATTGGGAGTTATCTGACAGGGCACGGGTATAAGTAACCTTTTTGCTTTTCAACTTGAGGTGGTAACCTGCATACTCGCTAATACCCTCATCGTCAGTCAGCGTTATTTCGCCCAAAACAAGATTTCCCGAACCTTCCAATTCCTTTGCATTATCGAACGTACCTTCCAATACCAGTTCTCCGTTTACAACCAACTGGTTGGCATTATCGACAGTCAAAGTCTTATCATTCGGAATCGTCAGGGTGCTGCCCGCCGGGATGGTGACCACCGCGCCGCTGGGGATGGTGATATTCTCTTTCAGGGTATAGGTGCCGCCCACGGCGCTGGGCTGGTTGCTCTGGCCGTAGATCAGCCAGCTGCCGTTGCCGGTGGGGGCCAGCGGGTTTTCAGTGAAAGAATTATCATACAATATCACACTGTTGGCCAGCAGGGTGGAGTTGTCCCCGACGGTCACAGCCCCTGCGCTGCCAAAGAAGTTCAGGACGTAAATGCCGCCCGCCCTGTCCGCCGATTCGCTCCGGGCGGTGAGGGAGCCGCCGCCGGATATGGTCACCGAAGGGGAAGAGGAATCAATATAAAGGCCATAACTTGCATTCCCAGATCCGCCGGTGGCGGTCACGGCGGCGCTGCCCACGGTGACAGGCCCTCTCGCAGAGATGCCATAACTGCTGCCACTGGTGTCACCGCCGGTGGCGGTCAGCGTCCCGCTCTGCACCGTAACCGCGGCACCGTATACATAGAGACCTTCCGAATTATAATTTCCGCTAACATTGCCGCCGATGGCGGTGACGATGCCGCTTTGCTGGGTGAATGATCCCGTGACAAAGATACCATAACTGCTGCCTGAGCTTGTCTCAGCGCCCTGCGCGGTCAGGCTGCCGCCTTGGATGGTCAGGTTCCCAGACACACGGATGCTCTGGGATTCGTCGTTTGGATCCTGAACGCCCGTGACGGTGCTGCTGCCCTCCAGCACGATGGTCAGGTCACCCTCTGCGTAGATGCCCGCTCCGACATGACCGGTGGTATTCGTGCCGTTGATGGTGGCGTCCTTCAGGGTCAGGGTGCCGTTGCCGTCGTAGTAGACATTGTAGTTGTCTGCGCTGGCCTCGGTCAGGGTGCCGTCGGCGTTGGTCGTCCAGTAGCCGCCGTTAAGTGCATTGGTGCCGCCCACGGTGAGGGTGGTGGGATTGCCCGCCCATGTCTGTCCGGCACCGAATAAGCCGAGCAACGCTGTCAGCAGACAAAGGAGGCGCAGCCGGCTCTTATCGTATAGTTTGTTTCTTGTCTTCATTTTGTTATTCCGTTTATTTTATGGTCTGAATTTTATTGTATGTCAATCGGCAAGGATATACTCGCCATCGTCAGGTGTCAGTCCGTCCGTCGAAGTCTGGATGCTGAATGAAAGGGCTGCGTCTGCCGTGCCGCTTTCCGTCCAGCCGTCGGTACCCCAGTCGCCAACCGTAACGCTGTTGATGGTGGCTCCATCCTTACCTACGGTCACGTTGAAGGTATAGGCTTTGCCCGATTCCAAACCGGTAGTCAGTTGTTCGTTGGCTTTGACGATAAGCGGAGTGCCGCCCTGAATGTTCAGCTGGACAAACGTATTGTCAGCAGCATACTTTGCCGGCAGCAGGACGGCGGTGAAGCTGTGTTTGGCTTCTGCCGAAGTGTCCTCGCTGAATAGTCCGGTTACTGTCGTTCCATTGCCGGCAACGGTCAGTGTCTTTCCATCTACTGTAGTCGTTGCGGTAGGTACCGTGAATGTAGGAGCCTGGAATACAGGTTTCTGTGTGGCGTACTGGTTGCCGTAACCGCTTATCTTCACGGTAACCTTGGTCAGGTGGTGCTTGAATGTCAGGTTCAGCGCATCGCTCTTACTTTGTGACGCTGCCGCCGTCATATAGTCCGCACGGCCTATGTAATTGGTTTCAGTTGGATTGCTGCTGCTCTGGTCGGCCGGGAGTTCAAACTGCGTGTAGGAGTCCGTTTTCCCTTCCACGACGGGATAATAGGCTTCAAAGGTGTTTACATCGTCAGCCCAGACCATGTAGTCGGCTCCTTCAGGCTCCCATGTGCCGCCGTTGTATTTGTAAACCGCCTTGTCCTTGCCTGTTATCGCTTCTGGCGAGGTGTTTGTTACCGAAATCTGGTCGTTCTCGTCCCATGCGTTGCCTGTTCCTGTCGTGTTCACACGGGTCTGCAGAGCCTCGATGCCTGCACGGATGTGTACGGCCATCGGGTCGTTGGCATAGTCGGAAGAGATGAAATCATCTTCACTTTGGCAGCCTGCCAACACCAGTGCGAGGGCGGCAGCCGGAATATATTTTGCTATTTTCATTCTTGTTATGTTTATGAACGTTGTTTACTTTTATTCTGTTACTAAGTCGCCGCCTTGCTGTTCCTCACCCCATGGGTCGGCAGAAATGGTGCCCGTCGTCACTTTGTCGCGGCCTACGGTAAGATTCAGCGTGTATTCTTCACCACTGGCAAACGTAAGGTCTTTGTTGGATGTGAATGTATATACCTTTCCGTTGTTGTCGGTGATTTCCACCTTCAGGCTCTGAGCGAAGGTCTGCGGTACGAGGATGCACTCGTATTGCTTGTTTTCGGTTGTAGCATACAGGGTGATGGTCTGTCCGCTGTTGGTAGTGTTACCGAATGTTCCTTCGAGCAGGTTAACGACAATTTTCGTGGGGCAGTTGGAGAGCTTTACCGATTTGAAAGTCACACCTTCGTCAAGCTCAGAGCCTTTTGTCAGAGTCACGTTCAGCTTGGACAGCGCATGTTTGAAGTTGATGTCGAGTGCCGTTCCGGGTGTGGCGTCCTGTCGTCCTCCGGTCCAAAGCAGGTCGGAAGCCTTGACGTTGTTCTCATTGCTCTGGTCGGTCTGCACCGTAAAGGTATAAGAATCCTCATTGTACACATGTGTTCTGGGCATATAAGCGTTATAGGTTACTTTTGCATCATTGCTTTTCCACAGGAGTTGTCCGCCCTGAATCGTCCAGCCATTGTCATATTTCACTTCCCGGTTCGTGCAGTTGTAGCGTTCGTCGCTGTTCGTGCCTTCCGTTGTCAGATAAAGTCCGAAACTTCCTTCGGTCAATGCTCCCTGTTCATAACCGGCACGGGTGGCCATCGGGCCTACGTTCACATTCAGTCCGATAGGCGTGTCGGTATAGTCGGGCGTATTGAATACGTCGCTGTCGTTGGAGCAGGCTGCCAAAAGGGTGGCCAGCGCTGCTGTTGCCAAAATGTTTGCTTTTTTCATTTGAACTATTTTCTGTTAAGTTGTTAATTATTTATCTTTCAAAGATTCCTTTTTCGGATGGAACCGGAATCCCGTCCGGCGGTTTATTATTACTCCAATGTCGGCAGCGCTCCGTTGAGTACGTAGTGCCAACCTGAGCCTGCGCTCTGCAAGGCGGTGTTCATGGCGGCAACAGCTTTCTGCCAGGTAACGCCAGTGCCGTCCACCTTGGTGGTTTCGATGGTGGTGCTGCCCTGATTGTCGCCGATGCCTTGTCCCTGATTGTTTTCCCAGTAGCAAGCGGTGACTTTACCATAATTCCATCCTATCACACCGCCTATCATCCGAGACTGTTCACCTGTAACATTGCCCTTGGCGTGATAACAGGCTATAACGACCGTTTCTCTATTCGTTTGTCCAAGCACTCCGCCAGAACTGCTCCTTCCTTTTATATTGGCTACGGAGTAGCAGGCCATGATAGTTCCACCTACAGATTGTCCGCCTATCCCACCTACATTCGGGCTGGTACCCGTTATTGTTCCCGACGATGAACAGCCTATGATACTACCATAATTATTTCCAACCACACCACCGAGGTAATGTCTATTGTTTGTTAAAGTGCCATCAACCGAACAATTTTCTATTGTGCCATAGTTTGTTCCTGCAACACCACCGACGAAATAGCCGTCACCGGTTATATTCACATTCTCCAGTTTCACATTCTTCACTGTTCCATTAGAACCAATACACCCAATCAACCCTACATTCTCTCTTGTTTGGTTTACGGTCAGCCCCGTGATGGTATAGGTGCCGCCGTCGAAGTTGCCGGTGTATGGTCGGCTTTCAGTTCCTATCGGCGTCCAGTCGATGTCCGAGAGGTCGATGTCATTGTCGAGGATGATGTTGATGTCGGTATCACCGCTGTTCGCCACATCTGCCGCTACCTTCAGTCCTTCACCGCTGTAAATGGTGATGGTTTTGGTATTGGAATCGTATGAGTAGGCTTCGGTCGCTTCACCGCCATCAATGGAAGTACCGTTTTCCCAGTCCGACACGCTGATGCCCGCATCGTCCAGTTTGATGTTGTCGCGTCCCAGCACAAGGTTCACCGTAGTGTATCTGCCCGGTTGCAGGTCTATGCCTGAAGGGTGGGTATAGGTATATACCTTGCCGTTCTCCAGCGTGACGTTGATGGTGCGGAACCCGCTCTGCCCGGGAATCATGATGCCGGCAAAGCTGGCGGATGTGCCCGTGAAGGGAATCACCACAAGGTTTTGACCGGTGGCCGGGGTTACCTCGACAGGATTCTCTAAATAATTCACGGTGGCTTCGGTGCATGCGGTTGCCGTTACCGAAGCCACTTCGGGAGCGATTGTCCACTCGTTGCGGAACGAAAGGTTTACCACGAGCTTGGCCATTACATGCTCAAATTCCAGTTTCACGGCAGAACCGGTGGGCTTGGCCGTGGTCCTCGCCACCAGCAGGTCGCTCGCGGTCTGGTTATTGAAGTCCAGCGTATAGGGGTCGGCCTTGTAATCGGTAGTTCTGTTGCGCTCGGGATAGATGCCGAGGAAATAGTGGTCGGACGTATTGTCGGCCCAAAGCATCTGCGGCTCGGCGGTCCATGTGCCGTCGCCGCCTAATGTATTGATGGAGTTGTCCACCACAAGCCGCTGCATGTTGTTGTCGGCTCCCAGCCAGGCATAGACACTGATGCGGTCATTCGTCTCGAAGGTGGTCGAGTTGCCGCTATGGGCCACACGGGTCATGGCTCCCACGGATGCCGTTACCCTTATCTGTCCAAGGTCTTGCGGTGGCAGTACATCGCTGTCGGTGCTGCACGCAGCCAGCAGGGCAGCTGTTGTCGCCAATAATAGATTCTTTATATTCATACGTTTGCTTTTTTAATCAGTTATAAATATATAGTCAGCACAGCGGTTTACACATCCGGAAAAAATATGTTACCGCCATAGTCGCCTTCGAGCGGAGCCCAGTCGGTGATGGTGATGTCATTGTCTAAGGTGATTTCGTCACGTCCCAATGTCAGGTTGACGGTGGTGTACTTGCCTGTTTCCAACGGGATGGAAACCCCTACGTTATAGACGTATGGCTCGTCAATGTCTTTTACCTTGATCTGTATTTCAATTAAATTGCTGTTAGGAATCATGATACCGGCATAGCTGCAGGCGTAGTTGGCTGCCGGTGTTTCCAAAGCCGGGATGTCTATCGCCTTATTGTCGCCCTGTGGCGTAATCTCTCCGGAGAGGAGATTGACGCTTGCCTCCGCCTTTGCAATGGCTCTGACCGATTCCACGACCGGTGTTCCGGACCACTGGCTGCGGAAATTCAGGTTGATGACTAATTTCGACATCAGGTGGCTGAAGGTCAGCGCCACGGGCGTGTTAGTGGGCGTTATGCCCTTGTTCTCAGTGCCGGCATTCATGGCATAAAGAAGGTCGCTTGCCTCCTGGTCTTCAGGGGTCAGTACATAGTTCATGGCTTTCAGGTCGCTTACCTCCTGCACCGGATAAATGCCCAGAAAGTAATGCGCCGAACTGCTGTTTGCCCACAGCATTTGCGGGCTGGCCGTCCATGTGCCGTCGTCGCCTAAGGTGTTGACGGAATTGTCCACCACAAGCTGCTGTGCATCGTCGGCTGCACCCAACCAGGCATAGACGCTGATACGGTCGCCCGTCTCAAACACCGATTCGTCGCCGTCGGTTGTCACACGGGTCATCTGCCCGATGGAAGCATCCACCCGGATCTCTTTTGCCGGAGCATAGCCGGGTTCATGGTCGTTCGTGCATGCCGCCAGTACAAGGAGTGCGGCAGCAACGGATAACATGCTCTTCATCATAACTCTATCTCTATTTTATTTGTTAATTATATTCCGGGATTAAAGATGTCATCACTCGTAATCCAGCCTTCGCCCCAAGGGTTAATGTCGGTGGCGGTGATATACATGTAGGGCTGCATTCTGTCGTATTCCAATGCCAGCTCGTAGCGTTTTCCGGCAAGCATCAGGGGAGCTTCTGCCGTGTATTCATGACGGGAGCCGTCGGCAAAGGTCATGACCATGTAGAGCATCGTGCAGGCTTCATCTTGTGCCGTCGGCATCAGGCGGGCATCGGTAGAGAGCGTCCCCCCGTCGGCAACGGCTTGCGGCAGGAGCGCATCTGTCTTTTCGGCGGAAGGTACGACGTAGCTGTTGTCATCGCCGCGCCGTGCCGGATAAAGGCAGGTGGCGGCATTGCGTACCGTGACGGCAAGCGACGCTCCTTCGGGCACGCCGTTGATACGGACAGCAAGCTCTGCCAGCAACGGAGCGACACGGATGACGGAGCGGAGGTTGACCCCGGTGTCGGTCACTCTCACCCCGGCCACGCCACCGACGGCGTGTGCGGGCGAAGCCGACGGGTCGGCAAGCGAAACGCGCAGCATGTCGGCTGTCCGTGTACCGTTCTCATAATCATACCGAAACGGCTCTGTCAGGCCGCAGACGCCTACAAGCGTATAGTCGCCCTCCGGCAGGCTGAACAGGCCGGATGCCAGTTCTCGCGGAGAGGAAAACTCGTGCGCTTCCACTTCATGCCCCTCCGCATCGTATATCCACAGGTTTACCGGACTTGTGATGTCGGTCGGCTCGATGCCTTCAAGCCATTCCATGCCGACGGCAAGTCCGTGCCTGTCATTTTCGTGTACGTCCTTGTCGCAGGCCGTCCATAGCGGCAACAGCATGAGCAGGGATACATATAGGCAATGTCTGATTGTCTTTTTCATCGTCTGTCCTCCTTTCTTTCCTTGTCTGTCACTTCGGCACGGCGGGCTTTGTCCGCATCCTTCTCGTTCACGTCGCTGCCGCGTCCTACGGCTGTAATGCGTCCGGCTGCGATGCCGCGGCCTTCAAGCCACTGTTTAACCGCTTCGGCGCGTCGGATGGAATAGCGTTCGTTTACGCTCCGGCTGCCACGGGTGTCGCACCAGCCCGTCACGACTATGTGCATGTCGGGATGTTCTTTCAGTATGCCGAGTATCGTTTCAAGCTTGGATGTCTCGGACGGACGAAGCGAAATGCTGTTGAAATCGAAATAGACAGTCGGGAATTCAAAATCGGTTTCGGTTGAATTGTCTGCTGCCGTGACGACAGTTTTCTGTGCCGTACTGTCCGTGACGGTCTGTTCCGGTATTTCCGCCGGGGCTGTTTCTACGGCATTGTCCCTCTCATCCTGCGGCAGACCGGCAGATGCCGGGTATGCAATGCCGTGGTCTGTTTTCTTTCCGCTTTTCTTGCCGAACGCGAAACTGACACGTATGCCGCTTTCCCATATATAGTTGGCTTTGTGCCCGCTCTTGGGAAGTCCGTCCATGCCGTCGCCCGTAAGGTAAGTGACACCACTGTAAATGCCGACACCTATACCGCAGGCAAAACGGTATCCTGCCTGAATGTTTCCGCCTGCACCCAGATGCCATTCCGTATTTTCCTTGCATACTTCTTTTCCGCCGTCAAAGGTGGACAGGGAGGCTTTCGTGCCAACGGCTGCCAGCAGGGGCGACACCTCCACGCTCCACCGGCTTTGACGGGTGGACGGGAAAAAACCAAGCACATCGGCATTGAGCTGCAAACCGTAGCGTTGCGTCGTTACACTGCTTTTCAGGCCGGCATAGTCCCAGCCTTCCATTCCGAGTACCGGAGCATGATAACGGACACCGTCCGAACCAAGCCAGTAATTGCCGGAGATACAGCAATCTCTCTGGCTCATGCTCATTTTCCCGAAAACAGCCAGAGCCTCCAAAGAAAGTACAGGATTGAAACGGTAGCCTCCATAAACTCCGCCGCTGAATCCCGCACGGGTCTTGTCGAAACCGAAACTGCTGAACTGGCTCACACCGAAGGGTACGCCACCTTGCAGACCCACATACCAGCCGGGAAATTTGGTATTTTCAGAAGCATCCTGGGCCATGAGCGGAGCTGCACAGAGCAGGATGCAGAGTAACAGGATATAGTTCCTTTTTTTCATGTTATGATAATTATTGTTTGATGTTGTTTAAGGACTTGTAGTGGATAAAAAGGGGGATATGAATACGGAAAAAGGGTGGAAACCCCTGTAAAAAGGAGTTCCCACCCTTGCATGTATGGATGATAATACGTATATTAACGCGCGAAGATACGCTGGACGCTGTGTGTGTTTACACAAATCTCACACATATCCAAATTTACAAGACACTTTTTTGAATACAGGTATATGCACGATGCAGCGGACAACGGAATGTTGCCTGAACACATTATTATATTTCCCCAAACGGACTGCAAATCGGAATGTATTTTCATTTATTGAAATCTGCGGCAAAGGTAGCGTTTTTTAACGGGAAGAAAGAGGAAAATCCAAGAAAATTTGAGGGAAAATTTAAGGAAAATGCTCATAATGAGGGACAATGTGTGGCATTCTGGAAAAACGCACTTGCGTTTGAACTGAAATGCAAGTACGTTTTGATTAAAACGTAAAGGCGTTTTACTTCAAACGCACTTGCGTTTGATTGAAAACGTCCTTGCGTTTTGTGGAAGATGCTAAAGTGATTGGAAGAACATAAAAAAGCAGCCTCAGAGTTATCCGAGACTGCCTTGTCTGTATGTAATTTGTAGCTTATTTATTTCAAGCGAGCCAATGTTTCCTTGATACGGCGCATAGCTTCTACGATGTTTTCGTCAGAAGTAGCATAGCTCATACGGATGCATTCAGGGGCACCGAAAGAAGTTCCGCCTACGCAAGCCACGTGACCTACTTCCAACAGGTACATAGCCAGATCGTCTGCATTATTGATTACGCGGTCGCCGTCTTTCTTGCCGAAGAAAGAATCACATTTCGGGAAGAGGTAGAAAGCTCCCTGCGGGAAGTTTACTTCGAATCCCGGAATTTCCTTCGCCAGTTTTACAATCAGGTCGCGGCGGCGTTCGAATGCCTTACGCATTTCTTCTACCGGAGCTTGAGTACCAGTGTAAGCAGCTTCAGCAGCTTTCTGTGATACAGAGCATGGACCTGAAGTATATTGTCCCTGCAGTTTGTTTACACCTTTTACAATCCATTCCGGTCCGGCAATGAAACCGATTCTCCATCCGGTCATGGCGTATGCTTTAGACACACCGTTTACAATCACTACGCGGTCTTTGATTTCTGCAAACTGAGCAATGCTCTGGTGCTTGCCGATGTAGTTGATGTGTTCGTAAATTTCGTCAGCGATAACGATTACGCGTTCGTGTTTAGCCAATACTTCAGCCAGTCCCTGTAATTCTTCTTTGGTGTATACTGAACCAGTCGGGTTAGACGGAGAGCAAAGAATCAGGGCACGAGTGTTCGGAGTGATGGCAGCTTCCAGCTGAGCAGGAGTAATCTTGAAATCCTGTTCGATACCGGCACGTACAATGACAGGAGTACCTTCTGCCAGTTTCACCATTTCCGGATAGCTCACCCAGTAAGGAGCCGGAACGATTACTTCGTCACCTTTGTTGATCAAAGCCATGATGGTGTTGCAGACAGACTGCTTGGCACCGTTTGCACAGCTGATTTGAGCGGCTGTATATTCCAGACCGTTTTCATTTTTCAATTTTGCCACGATGGCGTTGCGCAAAGCCGGGTATCCGGCAACTGGAGAATAACGAGAGTAGTTTTCGTCAATAGCTTTTTTAGCGGCTTCCTTAATGTGATCCGGTGTATTGAAATCCGGTTCTCCCACGCTCAGATTGATTACGTCAACCCCCTGAGCTTTAAGTTCACTACTTTTCTGTGACATAGCCAATGTAGCTGAAGGCGACAGGCTATTCAAACGATCTGAAAGTTGGTTCATGTTATTGTGTTATTAAAGTTGGAAATTTTTTGCAAAAGAAGCTAATTTCTTCCACATATAAAAGAAATTAGCTTCTAAAAAGGTTTATTTTCTGTCTCCAAGTATTCGGAGAAGATAAATGAACAGGTTGATGAAGTCGAGATACAGTGTCAAGGCTCCCATCAGAGCAATCTTCTGTGTGGTTTCGTTGACTTCAATGTCATCGTGTGACAGGAGTTGCTTGATTTTCTGTGAATCGTAGGCCGTCAGTCCCACAAAGAGCAGCACGCCGATATAGGAAATAATCATGTCCATCATCGAGTTGTGCAGGAACATGTTGACCAGCGAAGCGATAATCAGTCCGATGACTCCCATCAGGCAGAGACTGCCGATACGGGTAAGGTCTTTCTTGGTGATGTACCCGTAGAGGGCGGTTACTCCGAATGTACCAGCTGTCACGAAGAAAGTGGTAGCGATGGAACTTAACGTGTAAATCAGGAACAAAACGGACATCGTGACACCGTTCAATACCGAATAGGCGATGAACAGAAGGGTAGCCGTGGTGAAACTGATTTTGTGTATGCGGGCAGAAAGATACATCACAAGTCCTACTTCAGCAATCAGTAATCCCCAGAACATGATGGAGTTCTGCATGATGGCTTCAATCAGGGTGTACGACTTGGCTATGTACATGGCTACAAAGCCCGTGATGACGAGTGCCAGTGTCATCCACAGATATACGCTGCGGAACAAAGCAGTCTGGGCTGCCTTGCTGGCATAGCTTTTTACTAAATTATTTGTTTCCATAATTCTTCTTAATTATTTATTTATTGAAATGTAGAGTATGTCCCATTCTTTCTTTTTTGGTGTGCAGGTAACGCTCGTTGTATGGGTTGGGAGTAACTTCAATAGGTACGTTTTCTACAATCTCCAGTCCGTAAGCTTCCAGTCCCACACGTTTTACCGGGTTGTTGGTCAGCAGGCGCATTTTGTGGATACCGATTTCACGCAAAATCTGAGCACCTACTCCGTAGTCGCGTTCGTCGGCTTGATGTCCCAGGCAGATGTTGGCGTCTACCGTATCCATTCCTTCTTCCTGCAACTTGTAGGCTTTCATTTTTTCCATGAGTCCGATGCCACGTCCTTCCTGGTTCAGGTAGATAATGGCTCCCTTTCCTTCTTTTTCAATCTGTTCCATGGCTTTGTGCAACTGGTCGCCGCAATCACAGCGCATGGATCCGAAGATGTCGCCGGTAGCACATGAAGAATGTACACGTACCAGTACCGGTTCGTCTTCCGAGAATGTACCTTTAATTAAAGCGACATGTTCCAAGCCATTGCTTTTCTGACGGAACGGAATCAGGCGGAAATGACCGTGTTCGGTAGGCATGTCTACTTCCACTCCTTTTTCTACCAGTGATTCCTGTTTCAGGCGGTAAGCGATGAGGTCGGCAATAGAAATCAGTTTGAAACCGTATTCGTCGGCCATCTTTTTCAGTTCCGGCAAACGGGCCATGGTACCGTCTTCATTCATAACCTCCATCAGGGCAGCTGCAGGATATAAACCAGCCAGACGTGCCATGTCTACGCAGGCTTCTGTATGTCCGGCGCGGCGTAATACACCTTTTTCCTGTGCATACAAGGGGTTGACATGTCCCGGGCGACCGAATGTTTCCGGTTTGGAAGTCGGGTCAGCCAAGGCACGGATGGTTGCGGCACGGTCGGCAGCCGATACACCTGTAGTACATCCCTCCAGTTTATCGATGGTAACGGTAAACGGAGTTCCTAATACAGAAGTATTGTTGGATACCTGATGTGGTAAATCCAGTTCCTCGCAACGTGATATGGTGATAGGGGCGCAAAGTACACCTCTTGCATGTTTCAGCATGAAATTTACTTTTTCCGGGGTAATCAGTTCTGCAGCCACTACCAGGTCGCCTTCATTCTCGCGGTCTTCGTCGTCTACGATGATGACGAATTCTCCTTTGCGGAAATCTTCGATTGCCTCTTCAATTGTATTCAGTTTGATTTTCTCCATAATGATATTGATAGTTTTAGAATGTTGTTTTGATTCTTTCTTGTATGTCGCGGCTATTCTTGACAATGGTTTTCAAATCCTTGTCCAAGCGCACGCGATAGCGCCAGATGTTCAGCCAGATAAGCAGTCCGGCCGGAACAATGATTCCAATCAGCAGGTTCAGCCAGCGGTTGTCTGATACGCTCTTGTGAGCTTTTACAGATAAGAACGGATAATTGTTCAATAAGTTCAGCAATACTCCGTCCTTCGTATTGGACATTTCTTCTACGAGTCCTTCCATTTGCAGACTGATTTCCTTGATGGCATCATCATGCTTGTTGTTGGTAAACACCTGATAATAATTCGGTGGTCCTAATAACTTATGATTTTCTCCGTAGGTTTCACATTCCTGACAAAGTTTGTCTAGATCCTGATAGATGCGGGTATAGTCTGGTGTGTGGATAATAACCTCTTTCTTGAAAACGTGGCGTGATACTCTTATTCCGAACAGCTTGCGGAAGAAGTTTACATACACGTCGATGTTGAATACCACAGAGTCCTTGTTTGATTTGTAAGTAAGGAAACCGCCTAACGGAGCCAGTATGATGGTACTCATCCATGTACCTAACACGATGTTCATCTCTCCACTTTTGGCCACACGCGTAGCTCCGGAGTCGATAATGTAGTAAAGCACGAAAATCAACACGGAAATGACGACTGGCATACCCAGTCCTCCTTTACGGATGATGGCTCCCAAGGGAGCTCCGATAAAGAAGAAAATGATACAAGCCAGTGAAAGAGTTATCTTTTTATGCCAGTCCGACTGATGACGGCGGATGTTGCTGTCAGCATCTCGGGTCATATAACTCTTCATGTTCCAGTCCGACATGAGCGAAGAAAGTCGCATTTCTGTTGTATTCAGCGTTTTCAGCTTTTGGGCAGAAGTCATACCGTTCAGAATACTGTCTGTATTGATAACGGCAAGATGTTCTTTCTCCATTTTTGTAGAGTCTGTTTTGGAAAGAACAGGCTTCCGGTAAGTCGTTTTCATGGCATCCGAATACATGGCGCGTCCCACACTGTCGGCATACATGTTGAGTGAGTCGATAGCCAGGGAAATTTCGTTCATGTTCTTGATGTCCGAACGCTGGTTCAGGAAGTTACCGTCCACCATTTCAAAGTTCGTATCAAAAGCAATCAGGGTATGTTTTTCCTTGAACGTTTCCCGACGGTAGGGAACGTTGCGGGAAATGACGGACTGTGATTTCAGATTCTCAAATTGCTCCCCGTTATACAAGTGCAGATACAAGTGTTTTTTGTCTGCTGTCAGTTCCAGCTTACCTTCTTCTGCCCAGATGATATGGGCGTTTTCAAATCCGTCAGAGAAGTTGTAAATCAGAATGTCTTTCAGAATGCCTGTATCACGGTCTTTTTTCTTTACATAGATGTTGTATCCCTCAATATCACTGTAAAACACCCCTTCCGGAATATCCACTTCCGGCGATTTTTGCTTCATGGATACCAGCAGTGTCCAGAGTTCTTTCTGTGCTTTGGGGCCGATGACATTCTGAAAGAAGAATGACATGACACCTAAAAACATGCAAAACAATACAACCGGACGAATAATGCGAAACAAAGGAATTCCTGCTGCCTTCATGGACAGAAGTTCGTAGCGTTCTCCAAAGTTACCGAAAGTCATCAGAGCGGCCAGCAGAATAGCCAGCGGAAGAGACAACGGAATCAATGTCAGTGCCGATAAAAAGAAAAACTGGGCAAGAACATTGATTTCCAAACCTTTTCCGACCAATTCATCGACATATCTCCATAGAAACTGCATCATGAAAATGAAAAGGCAGATAAAGAATGTCCCGGAAAAGAGCAGCAGAAAACTCTTTAAAACGAATATATCAAGTTTTTTTATGCGTAGCATTCCTGTCTTATATTATCAGTATGCAAAAGTAGCACAAAAAACGGACAGCAAAATAAAGTTTTGTATATTTTATAGATTTATACTCCGAAAACTCTCTTTAAGGTTTCGATTTGTGAATCCCAAAGGTTGCGTACATCCTCTTCTTCTCCCGGTTCTGCAAAATCTGTAACTTCCAGTGTGTGGTCAGTTGTCAATTCATTGTAATGGATTTTCAGTTCAAAATAGCTTTTGGCTTCTTCATCGTCCAGCCAGTGGAAGCGGATAAAGAATTCAGGCCGGCTGTTTACCACAATAGCTTGACGTGTTTCTGTTTTTCCCCAGCGGAAAGTGTAGGTTTTTCCTTCTTTGGTTACGCGGTCGGCAAACCAGCGTTCCAAACCAGCCGTACTGCTGATGGCATTCCATATAATGACGCTTGAAGACGGATTGAGCGGATATTCGATTTGTGTTTTTCTTTTCATGATGTTTCTTGTGTTTTTATTTGTATTTTTTAGCAACGGCGGCAAATTAAAGTATTTTTTTGTTTACTCCATAATGATTGAAGAGTTTTTTTCAGCTTTTTTCTTCGCTTTTAAGAACTTGTGAGGTGGAAAGACTGTCAGCAAAAACTATTTGATATTATTTTTCAAATAAATAATATGCTTGTATTTCAGGTGGTTATTGTTATGTTGGAGAAGAAATTGTCGGGAATTTATTAGAAAAAAGAGTAAAAAAGAGAGGATAAATTTGCGTAATTCAAAAACTTGCTCTATCTTTGCACCCGCAATCACGAAATGATGGCGGGATAGCTCAGCTGGTTAGAGCGCATGATTCATAATCATGAGGTCCCCGGTTCAATCCCGGGTCCCGCTACAAAGAATGATTTAGCCGTTGGGTGGCTTCCACGCCTGGCGGTTTTTTTAATGAAAATGGCGGGATAGCTCAGCTGGTTAGAGCGCATGATTCATAATCATGAGGTCCCCGGTTCAATCCCGGGTCCCGCTACAAAGAAGGCATTTAAGAGTAACATCTTAGATGTCTTTTTTTGTTGGGTTCGGAGATAATCTGGTTCAATGCAAAATTTCTTTATTCTTTCTCCAGTAATACATCCAGCCATATACATCGGCTAATGCCCATCCGATAGGGATTGCCCACCAGATACCGTGTACTCCAATGGAAGGGATGGCAGCCAGTGCATAGGCCAACACTACTCGGGTTCCTAAAGAGAGAATCGTCAAAATGATGGACATTTCCGGTTTGCAGACGGCTCTGTAGAATCCGTACCATAAAAATAAATATCCAATACCGAGGTAAAAACTGCCTTCTATCCGCAAGTATTCAGTACCTATACGGATAATTTCCGTTTCTTCAGATGAAATGAAGATTTGCATCAGTTGCGGTGCAAACAGGAAGATGGTCAGTGAGAGAAGCAGGCAGAAGAGGGTGGTTATTCCAAATGCACTTTTTATCCCTTTCAGGATGCGGGCGCTCTTGCCGGCTCCGTAGTTTTGTGCGGTGAAAGTAGAGAAGGCGTTCCCAAAATCTTGTACAGGCATATAGGCGAACGAATCAATCTTTACGGCTGCTGTAAAAGCGGCCATGACAGCTGTGCCAAAGCTGTTGACAAGGCCTTGAACCATGAGGATACCAAAATTCATGACAGATTGCTGAATGCAGGTCAGTGAGGCGTATGAGAAGACTTGTTTCATGAGCTGCCTGCTGACCTTGAAATCCTTTCTGGAGAGTCTGGTTTCTGGAACCTTTTTCCAGCAATAGAAGCATAAGCCAATGGCTGAAACTGCTTGGGAAATGATGGTCGCTGCCGCAGCTCCTTCTATACCGTAATGAAGTTTCACAATAAACCATATATCCAGCACAATGTTTAATACCACGGAAATGGCTAAATAAATAAGAGGAGTCAGTGAATTGCCCAATGCGCGTAGGAGATACGCATAGTAGTTATAGAGATAGACAAACCAGATTCCTATAAAAATGATTTTCAGGTAGTCGTAGGTCATATCCTGCAATTCCTGTGGAGTTTGCATGAGGGTGATGATATCTTGTATATAGTAGCAGGAGAAGACGAATATGATCAGTGTGGAAGTTCCTGTAATCAGCAGGGAAGCAGCTTGTGTACGTCGCAGGCTTTCGTAATCCTTTGCTCCGTAACGCATGGAGAACAGCGCGCTGCATCCCATGCATAATCCGATGAAGATGGAGGTGATAAAGACCATGAGTGTGTATGAGGAACCCACAGCGGCTAAGGCTTTTGCTCCCAATGTTCTTCCGATGATGAATGTATCGGCAATGTTGTATCCTTGCTGGAGCAAGTTTCCTAAAATAAGCGGATAGGCAAGGTTGAGCATGCTTTGTGTGATGCTGCCTGAAGTAAGGTCTTGCGTGCGACTGGTCTGCATAGTGGTAATTGGAACATAAATAAAAATGGATTTAATAAACCTCTTTTCCGGTTTTATTAAATCCATTCTCGTGTGCGCCTGATAGGACTCGAACCTACACGTCTCACGACACCAGATCCTAAGTCTGGCGCGGCTACCAATTACGCCACAGGCGCATGCAGAAATGTGTATTTCTGTTTTGCGAGGGCAAAGATAGGAAGAATTTTCATATTCTCCAAATACAGCACCTTAATTCTTTAACTTTTTGATGGCGGTTTCGATGATAGTATCTTTTCCTTGCTGCATATCTTCGCTGGTCATATCTACTTTTACATCCGGTTCGATGCCGAATTCCAGCTGGTTCATGTCCGGGTCGAACATCGGGCTGGCAGAGAAACGGATAGACCATCCGTTGGGGATTTCTGAGCTGAAGGGGAGACCTGAGCCTCCTCCGGTGGTATCTCCCATAGTCGTTACATTGGGAAATTGACGCATGGTATTCACAAAGTCGTTTGTGGCACTGTAAGAACGGCGATTGGTTAATACCACTGCCTTTTTCTGCCAGCGGATACTGTTGGACGGTTCCTGATATACAGGTTCAGGGTCCGAGAAATCATTATGGCCCGGACCTGTTTTATGGCAGATGTAGCCGACCAGTACTTTTTCATTGGTAAACCGTGCGGCCAGTTTCTGTGCCGTAGTCAGGTTGCCTCCTCCGTTGTTACGTACGTCGATAATCAGTCCGTCACAAATCTCCAGTTTCTTCAGCATCTGGTCTAGGTTTCCGTCGCCGATACCGTCGGAGAAACTTTCACAATAGATGTAACCGATGTTATTTTCCAGAATCTGGTAGGTCAGTCCGGAGGTGATGATGTAATCCTTTTTCAGGTAGTTGCTTTGGATGCTGTCGCTGAAATTCCGTGGATAAGCATCGAACCATTCCCGATATTGCGATGTACCCAGTGAACTGCTCAGGTTGACGTGTCCGTCTCTTAATTCATTGACCATTTCCGACAAGACTTCGAAAAGTGATTCCCAGCTCATGGAGGAAGAAATACGTTTGGCATAGCGGGTATGTACTTCATCCCAGTCCAGTCCATACGTCTCGTGCTTATAGTCTAAAAAACAATATTGCTCATCGATGATTTTCCAGAGCGATTCAAAGTTGGCTTCCGGAGAATTGCCCTGAATGTCTTCCCGTATGCAGGAGGAGAACATGCAGCAGGACAGTGTCAGCAGAAGGCTATATAAGTAGCAATGATAAATCCGTTTCATATCAATAAGGCGTAACGTTTGAAGGCATGGAAATACGGTTCTTCCCTTTCAGCAGGTAGAAGTTTTTCACGATGCCAATCATGAAATCGTGTGAATAAGTATGGTATTTCAGGTGGTTGACTTTCGCTTGCTGGAGGTCGCAGATGTATCCCACGCGCATGGTGACTTTACGGATAGGGAAATCAAGCGTTAGCATCTGTCGGAGCGACGGGTTGTTGTGAAGCGAAGTGAACAGCACGTTCTTTCCTTTGTGTCCCAAGGAAAACATTTCGTAGTATGACTGTCCGAATTCCGGAGAGAACATGGCTCCCAACAGCGGAAGATTGGCCTGATAACGTACCACCAGCGGATAGTTTCCGATACGGAACTTGTAGATGGCCATTCCGGATATACCTACACTTCCGTATGCCTTTGCCTGTGCCGGATTGTTGGAATTGCGTGTGTTGTACACGAATCCCCCGTTCAGGTCAATCATCGGACCTGCCAGCAGTTTTAATTGCTCGTTCAGACGAAACTGATAGTGCAGTGCATAGGTCCAGTTTATGAGTCCGGCATACATATTGGCGGTCAGGCTCGGATTATGCGTGTACGATACATTGGCCTGCAACAGATTCTGTTCCGATACGTTTCCGTTCATTAACCGGGTCATACGCATGTTTTCGCGAAGGATACGAATCTCCGGTCCTTTGTATTCCAAGGGGGAAAGGTACGTATCGAGCACGTTACTCATTCCCGCTCCATAGAGTACGGAGCGCATTACGTAACGTGTGGCACGCAGGCTGTCTTCTTGTGCCTGAAGCGAAAAAGCAGCCCAGCATGCGCAAAGTATAAGGTAAATTCGTAGTTTCATACGGTTTTAAAAGAGTTTCATTTGTCCGTCGTCTTCCTGGCTTTCATCTTCCTCCATGCCTTCTTCTTCCTTTTCAGGTTCTTCCGACTCCGGTTCCGGCATGCGGGTTGGTTCCAGTTCCGTAATTTGGCCGACGGTATAAGTCGTCAGTCGCTTGCCCTTTGCCTTGAAGCTCTTCACACCTACAAAGTCGCTGGCTTCCAGAATGAGTGCTTCGCGGAAGCTGTCGTGTCCGCCAAAGTCTACCTGGATGCGCGGGTACACCTGACAGGTCAGCAGGATAAGTTGCGTATGTTTGTTGTCGCCCAGGAAATTCTGTTTCTTGGTGGTTGCTTCGAAGGTAAAGCGTTTCAGGTATGGGTAATTCTGCTGGTCGGCATCATAGAGCACGGCTGTCCATACCTTATCTGGATTGAATTTCTCGATACAGAGAATATCCGGGTCGTAATGGTTGCTCAGGTCGAAGTTGGTAGTATAGAATTCTCCGTTCTTATATACCACTAAGATGCTGTCCTCGCTCTGGAATTCTCCCAAGTACTGTCCTCTTCCATCATAATTGAGTCGGAGTACATCGTGGTCGAACCACACCTTTCTGCCTCCGAGCGTAGAGCCTCCTCGCTGTTTCAAGGAAATCTTGTGTACCTCAGCCTTAGTCAGCAAGTTACCCATGGATTGTTTCCCCTTGATGTTGATGGTACTGAAATCCCTTTCAAATGTAGGCTTCTTGATGCGGGGTGTAGGACGCAGCATTACACGGATGACTTCAGCCTCTCCATTCGGATTGGCGGTGAAGTACACGATTTTAGAGCCCGGAGTACCTTGCGTTACGTCGTATTCCCTGTCACGAATGATAGAAGTGACATTGAAACGTTTGATATAATAATAACCTTCCTTTCCGTCACGGTAGATGACGTTGTAGATGGTACGCTTGTCGTTTTTCTTGAATACGTTGACGTACAAGATGTTCTTTCCGACAAACAATTTGTCGGACACGCGGACAATCTTGTATTTACCGTCTTTGTAGAAGATGATTACATCGTCGATGTCAGAACAGTTGCATACATACTCGTCTTTCTTCAGTCCGGTACCGATGAAACCTTCTTCACGGTTGATATACAGCTTTTCATTGGCTTCGGCCACCTTGGTAGCCACGATGGTATCGAAGTTGCGTATTTCCGTGCGGCGCGGGAAGTTTTTACCATATTTCTCTTTCAGGCGTTGATACCAGTCGATGGTATATTCCGTAATGTGCGCCAGGTGATTGTCTATCTCTTCCAGTTCCGCCTTCAGGCGTGCGATGAACTCATCTGCCTTGTCTTTGTTGAACTTCAGGATACGCGCCATCTTGATTTCCATCAGGCGGAGAATATCTTCTTTGGTCACTTCGCGTACGAACTGCGGATAGTAAGGCGTCAGACGTTCGTCGATGTGCTCGCAAGCTGCATCCATGGAGTCAGCCTGTTCGAACTGCTTGTCTTTATAGATACGTTCCTCGATGAAGATTTTTTCCAGCGAAGCAAAGTGCAGGGTTTCCAGTGTTTCGTCCCGTTGTATCTCCAGTTCCTTGCGTAACAGTGCCAGCGTATTGTCGACCGATTTCTTCAGCACCTTGCTCACTGAAAGGAAATGCGGTTTTTTGTTGTCGATGACACAACAGTTGGGTGAGATGTTCACCTCGCAGTCTGTAAAGGCATACAAGGCATCCAGTGTCTTGTCGGACGATACACCAGGAGTAAGGTGTACTAAGATTTCGACCTTTCCGGCCGTGTTGTCGTCCACCTTTCTTACCTTGATTTTTCCTTTCTCGATGGCTTTCAGGATAGAGTCAATCAACGAAGACGTTGTCTTTCCATAGGGGATTTCACTGATACAAAGTGTCTTGTTGTCAATCTTGGAGATTTTGGCACGCACGCGCACCACGCCTCCTCGCTCGCCGTCGTTGTAGCGTGACACATCAATCGAACCACCTGTCTGGAAATCCGGATAAAGCTGGAAGTCTTCTCCGTGCAGGTAGGCGATGGCCGCATCGCACAGTTCATTGAAGTTATGTGGAAGAATCTTGGAGGAAAGTCCCACGGCAATACCTTCTACCCCCTGGGCCAGCAGCAGCGGGAATTTGACCGGCAGTGTGACCGGCTCCCGGTTTCTGCCGTCATAGGAAGCCTGCCATTCGGTCGTTTTTGGGTTGAATACCACATCCAGCGCAAACTTGGAAAGCCGGGCTTCGATGTAACGGGGAGCAGCCGCACTGTCGCCCGTCAGGATGTTACCCCAGTTTCCCTGGCAGTCAATGAGTAAGTCCTTTTGTCCCAATTGTACAAGGGCATCTCCGATAGAAGCATCTCCGTGAGGGTGGAACTGCATAGTGTGTCCCACAATGTTGGCCACCTTATTGTAGCGTCCGTCGTCCAGCCGTTTCATGGAGTGGAGAATACGTCGCTGTACCGGTTTCAATCCGTCGTTGATATGCGGTACGGCACGCTCCAGGATAACGTACGAAGCATAGTCCAGAAACCAGTTCTGGTACATGCCACTCAACTGGTGCTTTACTGCCTCGTCAGTGGTCGATACCGGTTTGTAGTCAGAGTGTTCTTCTTTCTCGGGCAAGTTTGCCATTTCCTTTTCGTCCTTGTCAAAAGTATCTTCGCTCATATTAAAATGGTTCCTATGTAAAGAGATTCGGGCAAAGTTACTGAATAATTCTGTGTGGCGGAAATAATTGACTTACAATTCTTATCCACGAAAAGGGCATTTTTGAAAAAATTTCTTGGCGTAAATACCTCGACACGTACGTGACGAGATATTGACACGAAGGTGACGAGACCTTGACACGAACGTGATGAGGGCTCCGCACGTACGTGTCGAGGTAAGATGGCAAGCACGCTTGGGCTTATTGCTGCTTGCGGTAGCTGCGTATGGCCCATGCGTAGAGCAGAAGGGCAAAGGACGAAAGTACGGAAAGCTGGAAACCGATGTCACAGATGCTGCTTCCCTTCAGGTAGACCATGCGCATGATTTCCATAAAGTAGCGCAACGGATTGAGGTAGGTGATGCCTTGTGCCCACTCCGGCATGCTACTGATGGGAGTAAACAGTCCGCTCATCAGGATGAAAATCAGCATGCAGAACCACATGACGAACATGGCCTGCTGCATGGTGGAAGAGTAATTGGATATGACCAGCCCCAGTCCCGACATGACCAGTGCGAAAATCAGGGTGGCTAGGTAAATGGTCAGCACGTTTCCTGCCGGAGTTAATCCGTACACCAGCCAGGCCAACAGCATGCACAAGTTCAGTACCACAAACCCGATGGCCCAATAAGGCAACAGTTTGGCAAGGGTGAAGGTAAAGCGGCTGACCGGACTCACGTTGATTTGTTCGATGGTACCCGCTTCCTTTTCACTTACTACGTTCAGGGCAGGCAGAAAGCCACAGAGCAGGACCAGTATCATGGTCATCAGTGCAGGAACCATGAATACTTTATAGTTCAGGTAAGGATTGAACCGGTAGCGGACAGAATCTTGCGAAGAAGACGGGTTGAGTATCTGTTGCAGGTAAGCGCTGCCCAGTCCGCCTTTCGTGCCGTTGACGGTATTGACTGCAATGAGTGCTGCCGGACTTTGTCCGTTGGCTTGCGCTTTCTCAAAGCCGCGTGGAATTTCCAGCAGCATGTCGGCCTGGTCTTTCTCGATGGTTTGCAGGCCTTGTGCGTAGGACGGAGGAAGTGCCGTCAGTTGAAAATAACGCGAAGCTTCGATGCGGTGCACCAGTCTTTCGGAAGAAGGGCTGCGGTCGTTGTCGATGACGGCAATGCGCAGGTTTTCTATTTCTAATGTGGCAGCCCAGGGCATGACCAGCATCATCATGCAGGGGAAAAGCAGGATGAGGCGGGGCAGGAAACTGTTGCGTTTCAACTGCTTGAATTCTTTTTCTATCAGGTAACGTAACATCATAGGCTTAGCGGTTTATTCCAGTCGGTTCTTAAACTTGCGGGCAGTAGCCGTAATCAGTACCACTGCCATGAGGCACATCACTGCCACTTCTTTCCATACATATACCAGTGGTACACCCTCAATCATCAGCCGGCGGACGGTTTCTACGTACCAGCGTGCGGGAATAAGGCAGGAGAGGACCTGCAGAATGCCCGGCATACTTTCTATCGGGAAGATAATGCCTGACAGGATGATGGTGGGTATCATCAGTACCATGGCCGACACTAACAGGGCAGCTACTTGCGTATGGGTGATGCAGGAGATAAGCAGTCCCAATGCCAGGGATACGAAAATAAACAATAGGGATACGCCTAACAGGGCAGGCAGGCTTCCGGCTATTGGTACATCGAGCACAAAGACGGAAAGCAGCAGGATGGTCGTCAGGTTCAGCAGGGAAAGCACGAAATAGGGAACTGCCTTCGACAGAATGATGAATAGCGGGTTGACTGGAGAGACCAGCAGGACTTCCATCGTGCCTGTTTCCTTTTCGCGTACGATGGAGATGGAGGTCATCATGGCACAAATCAGCATCAGAATCAATCCCATGACTCCTGGTACAAAGTTGTAGGCACTTTTCATCTGCGGGTTATAGAGCAGTTTATTGTACACCATGACAGGCTGCTTATCCGGTTGTGAATAGGCCGAGGTGGTTGTAGTTTGTCGGAGAGTCTGCATAGCTTGCCTTAGAATTGTCTGTGCATACGTACTCCGTGTGACGGCCAGGTTCGGGTCGGTGGCATCGGCTAAAATCTGTATCTCTTCCGAGTCAAAACGTAGGAGATGCAGGTCGGAGGGAAAAACTACGGCCAGTTCTATGAGGTTGCGTCGGAACAGCCGTTCGATTTCGTCGGGAGACTGAACGACATATTTCACCGTGAAATACTCGCTGGCATCCAGTTGTTCCATCACTTTCCGTACATCCGTCTGGAGGGAAGGTGCAAGGATGGCAGTCTGTACATTGCGCACTTCGGTCGAGATGGCAAAGCCGAAAAGGATAATCTGTACAATCGGCATGCCTATCAGTATCAGCATGGTACGCCGGTCGCGCAGGATATGGTGAAATTCTTTTCTGACAAAAGCGATAAACTGTTTCATGGCTGTTCTGTTTGCGTGTGAGTAAAGGCATGTTCTCCTCGTTGGGCTTCACGTGCTAATTTTTGGAAGACTTCGTCCATGTTTCGGGCATTAAAACGGTGCTTCAGTCCGTCGGGAGTATCCAGTGCCCGAATATGTCCGTCCACCATCATGGAAATACGGTCGCAATATTCAGCTTCGTCCATGTAGTGCGTTGTGACAAAAATGGTAATCCCCTGGTCGGCAGCCTGATAAATCAGCTCCCAGAACTGACGGCGGGTAGCTGGGTCGACTCCTCCGGTCGGTTCGTCCAGAAAAACCAGTTCCGGACGGTGGAAGATGGCTACCGAAAAGGCAAGCCGTTGCTTCCATCCTAAAGGCAGCGAACGGACCAGGGTATGCTGCTCTTCGTAAAGCCCGATACGCTGTAAGGTTTCTTCCATACGTTTGTTGATTTCCTTGGCATTGACACCATAGATACCTCCGAACAGACGGAGGTTTTCGCGTACGGTCAGGTCTTCATAAAGTGAAAATTTCTGGCTCATGTAGCCGATTCGTTTTTTGATTTCCTCGCTTTGTGTCCGTACGTCAAACCCCATCACTTCCGCCTTTCCTTCGGAGGGGAGACTGAGCCCGCACAGGATACGCATGGCGGTAGTCTTTCCGGCCCCGTTGGCCCCTAGGAAGCCGAAGATTTCTCCCCGTTGTACCGAAAATGAAATGTGGTCGACAGCCGTGAACGAGCCGAACCGTTTGACGAGGTTGTCCACCTGGATAATGGGCGGAGTATGTTTATCGACGGCTTTTCGTTGCAGGCCGGGAGGGCATAGAATCTCGCTGAACTGCTTCAGTATGGCTTCCGGACGGTCGATGCCTTTAATTTTTCCTTCGTAAAGAAACGCCACCCGGTCGCATCGCAAGGCTTCGTCCATGAAAGGAGTGGATACGACGAGGGTAATACCTTCCTGCCGGAGGTAGGCTAACATCTCCCAGAACTCCCGGCGTGAAACGGGGTCTACACCGGTAGTCGGTTCATCCAGAAAGAGGACTTTCGGGGCGTGAATCAGTGCACAACACAAAGCCAGCTTCTGCTTCATTCCTCCCGACAATGCACCTGCCCGACGCTGCTTGAAGGGGGCAATCTGTTCATAAATGGCGCGTATCCGCTCGTAGTTTTCTTCAACGGTCGTATGAAATACGGTGGCAAAGAAACGCAGGTTTTCTTCTACCGTGAGGTCCTGATACAGAGAGAAGCGCCCCGGCATGTACCCTACGCTTTGCCGTATCGTACGGAAGTCGGCCCGTACATCCGCATCCAGTACCCGGGCACTTCCCTGGTCCGGCAGCAGCAAGGTGGTCAGGATGCGGAACAGGGTACTTTTCCCTGCTCCGTCCGGACCGATGAGGCCGAACAGTTCTCCTTGCTTTACGCTGAAGGATACATCGCGCAGGGCTTGCACCTTTCCGTAACTTTTGCTTACATGACTGACTTCTATGAGGTTTTTCATGTCACTCTCGGTTTTCAGAATTTGACTTTCCCGTACATGCCCAGTTTGATGTGTCCGTCGTTTTCGACGGCTATTTTGACGGCATATACTTGGTTGGCCCGTTCGTCGTTGGTGAGGATGGTTTTGGGCGTAAATTCCGCTTCCTCGGAAATCCAGACTATCTTGCCGGGATAATTCTTGAGTTGCGCATTGCCGAAATCGGCAAAAACGGTGACCTCGTTACCTAATTTCACCGACTCCAACTGTGAAGAGGTGAGGTATGCCCGCAGGAAGATGTGCTCCATATCGGCTATCTTGAACAGCGGTTTTCCTACTGTAGCCAGTTCACTGGGTTCGGCATACTTTGCTAAGATGGTTCCGTTGATGGGAACGGTGATATGGCATTTTTTTAATTGGTCTTCCACTTGTGCCACCTGGATGGCGACTGATGAACTTTGTTCCGTCAGGCTGGCAGTGGTATTGCCCAACGAAGAAAGTTGCGCTTCCAGTTGTCGGTTGAGTACCGCCAACTGTGAATCCCAGTCATCCAGTTGTTTGCGGTTGGCAGCCTGTGCTTTAAGCAGATTCTCCACTCGGTTGCGTTCCCGCTGTGCCGTGGCAATCTGTGCTTTTGTGGCAGCTATTTGCCGGTGGATGTCGGGGCGCTGGCTCTCCACCGATTTCATCTGTGCCTCCAGCTGTCGTTTCTTCAAATAAAGCTGCACCGTATCAATTAGTCCGACTTCGGTTCCTTGCGTAAAGTGCATACCTTCTTCCGCATTCAGGTAAAACAGTTTCCCGGTAGCCTCGGAAGATACCACTATTTCCGTTGCTTCGAAGGTACCGGTGGCATCAAATTCGTCTTTGGAGCCGCAGGCAGTCAGGCAAATCAGCAGCAGAGTTTGAAATACATATCTTTTTTTCATACGCTTGAATATTTTAGTGTGAAACGGGTTAGTTGGTCAGGTGTTTTCTTTGGTGTAGATGCATGAGCAATTGCACTTCATGTACGGCTTTGGCTTGGCGCGCGAGATTCTCGGCTGTAATTTCTTTCAGCATGTCACTGACGCTCATAGTGCCGTTGGCTACTTTGGCTTGGGCAGACCGTCGGATGTTTTCCCGTAATCGGATAATCTCTTCGTCTTCTTTCATTTGCTGGCGAAGACTTTGGATGGTGCCGTCTTCTTCTGCCAGTTGTAAGTGTGTGTTGAATAAGAATAAGTCGCGTTCATTTCTAATTTGCTGGATGCGGTTGTCCAGGTTTTTCCGGTCGTTCTTCAGGGTGTACAGGCTTCCGAAATTCCAGGTAAACCGGGCTCCGACTAAGTAGTAGGTTCTGAACTTGTCTTTCAATATATCCAGTCCCGGATTGCCGTAGGCTCCTTGTGCAAAAAGACTAAAAGCAGGAAGGTAACCCGTCTGTAGTCCCTTTCGTTGTACAGCGACGGTCTGTTCTTGTGCTTCATACCACCGTAGTTCAGGACGGTTGAATTCAGATGCATTCGTTGCCACAGGGGCTGGACGTACTAACTGGGTTTGTGCCGGAAGTTCTTTTCCTGTAAGTAAGGACAGCATGCGCAGATAGGCCATACGGTTGTTTTCCAACAGGATACGCTGCTGCTTGGTTTGAAGAATCTCTACCTTTACCGCGTCTACGTCTGCATCATTGGCTGTACCGTTTATCCGGTAAGCCTCCACCGTTTTCTGGTTGCGTGCGAGTTCTTCTTCTAATAATACATTTTGTGCCAGCTGCTCGTCCAGTAACAGGATACCGAAGAATACCTGATTCACTCTTTCTTCTAGTGCATAAAGGCTCGTATCAAGCTGTCGCTCGTGTTCTTCGGCTTCGGCTTTGACCTGAGCTTTCTGGTTGCGGATTTTTCCTCCGTCCCATATATTCTGTTTGATTTCAATCAATGCCTGATACTGGTCTTTGGGTAGTCCTTTCATGCCCAATCCCGGAATCTCGAAAGGGAAGGTAGTAGCTTCGCTTTGATAAGATATTTTTCCGCTCACGCTGATTTGGGGCAGATTGCCTTTCGCTACATTTGATAGCGTATATTGTTCGGACAGTTGAATCAAGTCGTATTGTCGTACCAGCGGATAGTTTTCACGGGCCTGCTGCTTGCAACTTTCCAAGGTGATTTGTGCCTGACTTATCACACTCAGGCTCCATGCACACAAAAGGAGAAATGTTCGTATCATAGGCATTGGGTCTTTATTAAAAGGTTGTACGACAAAGATAGAGGGTTTTGTGTAATCTTTCAGTCCTATATGTGTGACGGAATGTTCTTTTTGTTCGATAAATGCTTGTTTATGTCGTAAAAAAGGCCTGAAATATTATCTTTGCAGGAAAACACGGTGTCAAATGAAATCGAATCATCTGTTGCTACTGACATTGAAGAAAGTGCGTGAACATGTGGGAGAAGGGACGAATACCTCCCGCTTTCTTACTTCTGAATTGGGATTGCTTCGTTCCATTCAGGGAATAGCCAACGTAATTCATTTTATCCCGATGGAAGGGCAGCCCTATCGGTTGACTGAGGGGCGAGTGGTGTTTTTTCGTGCGGGGACGCTTCGGCTGCGTATCAACCTTCGTGAAGTGGAATTTAAGGCGGGTGATTTGCTGGCGGTATCTCCGGGAACGGTATTTGAGTTCCTTTATATATCATCTGATTTGGATTTAGCTATGCTGGCCTTTTCAAACAGCTTAATGGAGAACTGGCAAAAAGAGGATTTGTTGCAGACCTATTTGCAGGGTAGATTGTTTTTGCATCTATCTTTAACAGTGAAGGAAGTGCAGCGCATGGAGCAGTTGTTTGCCTTACTGTGGGAAGTCGTACACGACCGGCCTTTTCCGAGAGCTTCCGTGCAGAGCTTGATTTCTCTGTGCTTTCATCAACTGGATTTTGTCAGGAAAATCAGTCAATCCACTGAAAGTCAGCAACACACGCGGCAGGAGGAAGTTTTCAATCGTTTTTTAGAGTTGGTCAATAAATATGCGGCTCGTGAGCGGAGCATTACGTTTTATGCCGATCGGCTTTTTCTGACACCGCGTTATTTGAGTACACTGGTCCGTCAGGCCAGCGGACGCACAGTGATGGACTGGGTAAATGAGGCGGTAATGCAGGAGGCCAAGCTGATGTTGCGTCACACGGATAAGCTGGTTTATCAGATTGCCGATGAGTTGAATTTTCCTAATGCGTCATTTTTCAGCAAGTATTTCCGACGCATGGCAGGAATGACTCCTAATGATTATCGAAGAAAAGACGAATAAGGAGTTTCGTGTTTATCAGGCATTTTCTTCTTTCATGGGAGTTCTGTCTATGCGCAGTGATTTCAGTACCGGAATGGTAAGTGGGAGCGCTAACAGGAAAGAACATAAATCGGCTGCGGCCTGACACATTTCCACACCTTGTAACTGCAGAAAGTACGGCAGAATTAGTATTAAGGGGATGAAGAACAAACCTTGGCGGGAGGAAGAAAGGATGACGGCCCGGCGAGGCTGGCGGATGGTTTGTAGCAGCATGTTACACAGTATCACCCAGGCTCCTAATGGGAGCGTGATGAGTTGCCAGCGCAGGGCTTCGGCTCCTACGGCGATCACTTGCGGGTCTTCTTTTCGGAACCAGGAAACTACTTCCGGGGCATAAATGTAGCCGATGAGGGAGCAGATGGCTAAGAAGATAACGCCTACTTTCACACAATACCAGAATCCCTGTCGGACACGGCGGTTTAGTCCTGCTCCGTAGTTGAATCCGCATACTGGCTGAAATCCCTGTCCGAAACCGATGACAAAGGAATTGATGAACATACAGATGCGGGTTACAATGGACATTCCGGCAATGGCAGCATCTCCAAAGTTTCCGGCTGCTACATTCAATAGGATAGTCGATACACTGGCCAGCCCCTGACGGCAGAGAGAAGGACTTCCTCCGTATACGATTTCTTTCAGATAGGCTGGAGTGGGAGTAAAATGCCGGTAATGAATGCGGATGTTTTCTCCTTTCCGGTCCATGAAGAGCAGGATGGTGAAGCTGCATACCTGACTGATGAAGGTCGACCAGGCGGCTCCTGCAATTCCCATGTCGAATACGAATATTAATAGCGGGTCAAGTCCGATGTTGAGTACGGCCCCCACAATGATGCCAATCATGGCATAAACGGCGTTCCCTTGGAATCGCATCTGGTTATTGAGCACCAGAGAGGAGGCCATAAAAGGGGCTCCCAACAGGATAATTCCTAAATAGGTCTTGGCGTATGGAAGAATGGTGGGGGTAGAACCCAATGCCCGGCAGATAGGGTCCAGGAAAAGCAGACCGACAAGCGCGATGGCACAACCGATGAGGAATGCACTAAAGAAGCCCGTAGCCGCCATCTTTTCCGCACTGCGGTAGTCGCGTGCACCTAATCTTCTGGAAATAAAATTGCCCGAACCGTGTCCGCAGAAAAAACCGAATGCCTGAATAATGGCCATGATGGAAAAAGAAATACCTACAGCTGCAGTTGACTGGGTATTGATTTTTCCGACAAAATAGGTGTCGGCCATGACATAGAAAGAAGTGACCAGCATACTGATGATGGTCGGAACGGCCAGTCCTCGGATAAGGCGAGGTACCGGTGCCGTGGTCATAAGCGTATATTTATCTTGGGGCATAGGTTGTCTGCTTGTAGAATGTGGGCAAAAGTACGAAAAAAATCCCCCTTATTTTCCTAAAAATGGGCAAATAAGGGGGATGAAATGTAAAAAATAAGTACTGATATAGTCTGGTGAAAATTAGAATCCAGCCAGTTCAACCACTTTGTCAACTGCCGTATTCAATCCGTCAGGATTTTTACCACCTGCAGTTGCGAAATGAGGCTGACCACCGCCACCGCCCTGAATCAGCTTAGCAGCTTCACGTACCAGCTGACCAGCATTCAGTCCAGCTTTCACCTGGTCTTCACTCATGGTTACAGTCAGCAACGGTTTGTTTTCGAATACACTACCGATAACTACAAACAGATTTTCTGTGAACTGTCCTTTCAACTGGAAAGCAATGTTCTTTACTGCATCTGCCGGCATCGGAAGTACAGCTTTGATAACTTTCACGCCATTGATTTCTTTTGCACCTTCAATCAGCTTGTTCTTAACAGTGGCTTCTTTTTCCTTCATGAATTCTTCCATCTGTTTCTTCAATCCGGCGTTTTCTTCGATGTACTTGGAGATAGCAGCCTTCAGGTCGGGTGCATTGTTGAACAATGCTTTCAAGTCGTTGATGGTATCTTGTACGGTATCGAACATTTCTTCTACTTTCGCACCGGTAACTGCTTCAATACGGCGTACACCTGCAGCTACAGAGCTTTCAGAAATGATTTTTATCATACCGATTTTTCCGGTAGCCGATACATGTGTACCTCCACAGAATTCGATAGATGAACCGAACTGTACGACACGAACTTCGTCACCGTATTTTTCGCCGAACAGGGCAATAGCACCCAGTTCCTTAGCCTTTTCAATCGGCAGGTTACGGTATTCAGTCAAAGGTACATTTTCACGAATCTTAGCATTTACCAAGTGTTCTACTTCACGAATCTGTTCCGGAGTCACTTTCTGGAAGTGAGAGAAGTCGAAACGCAGTGAATCAGGAGTTACCAGAGAACCCTTCTGTTCTACGTGAGTACCTAATACCTGACGCAAAGCTTCGTCCAGCAGGTGCGTACAAGAGTGGTTGGCAGCACAAGCAGCACGCTTGTCTGTATCTACACATGCCATCATCGGAGCTTCCAAGTGTTCCGGAAGTTTCTTGGCAATGTGAATCGGAAGGTTGTTTTCCTTCTTTGTATCAATGATGTCGATAGTTTCGAATTCGCTTACCAATACACCGGTATCACCTACCTGACCACCACTTTCTGCATAGAACGGAGTCTCGCTCAATACAATCTGATAGAGAGTCTGGTTCTTTTGTTTGATCTGGCGGTAGCGCAGGATGCTGGTTTCATATTCTGTATAATCGTAACCAACGAAAGTCGTTTCACCTTCTTTCAGTGTAACCCAGTCACCAGTTTCTACTGCAGCGGCATTGCGGGCACGTTCTTTCTGTTTCTGCATTTCAGCTTCGAAACCTTTTACGTCGGCAGTCAGACCGTTTTCACGCAAAATCAGTTCTGTCAAGTCGAATGGGAATCCGAATGTATCATACAATGTAAAGGCATCCACTCCACTGATTTCTGTCTTCCCGGCAGCTTTGGTTTCGTTCATGGTCTTTTCGAGCAGACGGATACCTGTTTCCAGTGTACGGAGGAATGATTCTTCTTCTTCCTTCATCACTTTTTCAATCAAAGCCTGCTGAGCTTTCAGTTCAGGGTAAGCACCACCCATGTTTTCAATCAGCACCGGAACCAGCTTATACATGAATGCCTGTTTCTGTCCGAGGAATGTATAAGCATAACGGACAGCACGACGCAGGATACGGCGGATGACATAACCAGCCTTTGCATTTGAAGGCAACTGACCGTCAGTGATAGAGAAAGCGATGGTACGAATGTGGTCAGCAACTACACGCATAGCCACGTCTGTCTTTTCATCGTCTCCGTATTTCTTGCCAGACAAATCACCAATCACTTTGATGATAGGCTGGAATACATCAGTATCATAGTTGGATGTTTTTCCTTGCAGTGTACGTACCAGACGTTCAAATCCCATACCGGTATCGATCACTTTGGCTGGAAGCGGTTCCAGGGTTCCGTCTGCCTTGCGGTTGTATTGCATGAACACGAGGTTCCAAATTTCGATAACCTGCGGATGGTCTTTGTTCACCAGTTCGCGTCCCGGAACGGCTGCTTTTTCTTCGGCTGAACGGGAGTCGATGTGGATTTCAGAACATGGGCCGCAGGGACCTGTATCGCCCATTTCCCAGAAGTTATCGTGCTTGTTACCGTTGATGATGTGGTCTGCAGGGAAGTACTGTGCCCAGTAACCAGCAGCTTCATCGTCACGGGCAAGACCTTCTTCAGGGCTTCCTTCAAATACGGTGACATACAAGTCTTTCGGGTCCAGTTTCAATACTTCTACCAAGTATTCGTATGCCCAGCCAATCACTTCTTTCTTGAAGTAGTCGCCGAATGACCAGTTACCCAACATTTCGAACATGGTGTGGTGATAGGTATCGTGGCCTACTTCTTCCAAGTCATTATGTTTTCCGCTCACACGAAGACATTTCTGTGAGTCAGTCACGCGTTTGTATTTAGCAGGGTGGTTTCCAAGTATGATATCCTTGAACTGGTTCATACCGGCATTAGTGAACATCAGGGTAGGGTCATCTTTGATAACCATTGGTGCAGAAGGCACAATCTGATGTCCTTTCGACTCAAAGAATTTCACGAATGAGTCGCGGATTTCATTTGCTGTCAACATAATCGTTATATTGTCTTGTAGTTAATATTCTCAAAATTGATTTGCAAAGATAATTGGTTTTATTATTTTTGTCTGTATGTTTGGTGCAAAAACTTGATGTTTTGTTGCTTAAAAATTTCCAAAATCGAACCACATGCGTAAAGTCTATTATATCTACAATCCGAAAACTCGTACTTACGACCGTATTTATCCCACCGTGCGCCAGCGGGCTTTGAGTTACCTGCGTCAACTCTTTGTCGGTATGGGACTGGGGGCAGGCAGTTTTATCCTGTTGTTGTGGATTTTCGGTTCTCCTTCGGAAAAAGACCTTCGTACGGAAAATTCCCGACTTTTGTCGCAATATGCCATTCTGTCTTCTCGTTTAGATGAGGCGGAAGGAGTGATGCAACGCCTGCAGCAACGTGACGATAACATTTACCGCGTAATGATGCAGGCAGACCCGTTACCGGATGAGCAGCGTTCGGCTACCGCAAATAATGCACGTTATAATGAGCTGATGGATATGGCCAACAGTCGTCTGGTTATCCATACACTACAGAAAATGGATGATTTGGAGAAGAAGATTTATGCCCAGTCCAAATCTTTCGACGAAGTGGTGGGGCTCTGTAAACAGCATGACAAAATGCTAGCCTGTATTCCCGCTATCCAGCCGGTTTCAAACAAGAATCTGAAACAGACAGCTTCGGGATACGGTATGCGTGTTGACCCGATTTATAAGACTGTGAAATTTCATGCAGGAATGGATTTTTCGGCTAATGTTGGTACGCCAGTATATGCTACAGGAAACGGACGGGTAAAACAGGCTGGCTGGGATGGATTGTATGGAAATTGTATCATCATTGACCATGGATTTGGCTATGTGACCCGTTATGCTCATTTGAATAAGATTGAAGTGAAAGTGGGCCAGAATGTAGCACGTGGGGAAGTGATTGGTCAGGTAGGTTCTACTGGAAAGAGTACCGGTCCGCATTTACATTATGAAGTGCGTGTAAAGGGAAAGATTGTCAATCCGGTGAACTATTATTTCATGGACTTGAATGCTGACGATTACGAAAAGATGATTGAACTGGCTGCCAACCACGGTCGTGTATTTGATTAAAAAAGAATTGCTTGTTATGGCTTTGAAAACAGATAAAGAATTGAAGCTCTATTATTCCATCAGCGAAGTGGCAAAAATGTTTGATGTGAATGAATCATTGCTACGCTATTGGGAAAAAGAGTTTCCGATGATTTCTCCTAAGAAAACAGGGGGAAATGTACGTCAGTACCGTAAAGAAGACATTGAGAACATTCGCCTGGTGTATCATCTGGTGAAAGAAAAGGGGTTGACGCTGTCCGGCGCCAGACAGCGGTTACGGCAGAACAAGGAAGGAACCATGCAGACAGCTAATGTGGTAGAGCGTTTGAAGCGTATTCGCGAGGAGCTGGTGAGCATGCGGAATGAATTGGATTATCTGACTTGAAACTTTTAGTATTATAATAGAATAATGGCATGTAAAGCTTTGGGGTAAGTTGCTTTGCATGCCATTATTTCTTTAAAGTTATGGTGTTGTTGATTTATTGAAATCACTTTTTGAGTAACGATTTATGGTGTATGTATATCCTAATGGAGAATAAAATTTTTTCTTTTTAATAAGGACTGTAAGAAAATCATTTAAAGTTATGGTGGAATTACTCCACATTTGGTTTGCTAATATGAATATTTTAGGAAATAACCTTTGATCTAATAAATCCTCGGTTAAACCATAATCAGTCCACAAGCAACAGCTCATCCCTAAAGTGTTTTTATGACTTAATCTTGGTAGAGATTCATTTCTATAATATACGTCATATACGCTGGAAGTTCTATCTTGTGCATATCCTTTCCAAGGTTTATCTGGGAAGTTTAGATAGGTATAATAATTTGTCCCGCATATTACAGGAATTCCCAGTGTACAAGCTTTATTAAAGGCTTCATCCTTATGCCCTCTCCAATTCCACCAGTGAATGATAAGATTGTTAGGTAGTTCTTTTGTAAAATCATGATGTATAACGTCTTCCCAGCAGATGGCATATTTCCCTTGAGTTTTTAGATATTCTGCAATTTGTGTCATAAGCCATAACTGTAGTTGATTACTGTCTTTTAAGCCTAGTGCTTGTATTTTACTTTGACAGAGTGAGCATTTATTCCATTTCCCTTTTGGAGCTTCATCTCCTCCTATGTGAATATATTGAGATGGAAATAAGTTGCATATTTCTAGGAATACGTTTTTTAGAAAAAAAAGTGTGGAGTCATTTCCAGCACAAAACAATTGATCTGTAAATCCATTTTCTGGTATGATAATGCTATCTTGGGTACAGCCTAAAGAAGGATAAGATGCTAAAGCCGCTTCTGAATGTCCTGGAATGTCTATTTCAGGTATGATTGTAATGCCTCTTTCTTTTGCATAAATAATGAGTTCTTTTACTTCTGCTTGAGAATAGTATCCTTGTTGTTCTTTTCCACGAGCGACATTAGAGCCTATTGAGGTTAGTTTAGGGTAGCGTTTAATTTCTATTCTCCATCCTAGTCCTTCAGTTAGGTGCCAGTGAAAATAATTCATTTTTAGTAAACTCATTAAGTCAATATATTTTTTGATGGTTTCAATCTTTTGATATTGGCGTCCTGAATCTAACATGAAAGATCTATATTTACAACGAGGTTCATCTTTTATTGTCGTGAACTGAAAACTTCTAGTATTGGGTGATGAGTGGATTACAATTTGTCGAAGTGATTGGATTGCGTATATGTATCCATTTAATGATGATGATTTAATAATAATACCTTTATTATTAATGTCAATATTGTATGCTTCCGCTGGTAATAGATTGTCATTTTGAAAAGATATGTTTCCATGAGAAGCTGTATAGGTAACTTTAATACCTTTAAAGATGTCTTGTTCTAAGACATTTTTTATGTAGTTGTTTGGGGTATGACCTGAGATTCTGACTATATTTTTAATCTTTAAAGTATCAGAATAGTTGGAATATGAATTGGGAAATGGTAATATCTGTGCTTCTATGCAAAAAATTGGGGTAATTAAATATGCATATACAATGATTATTTTATAGATATTATAACGTTTGAACATGATCATATAGTGTGTAAATTTATTTTTGTAAATAGCCTAATTTGTGAAGGAAAGATTCCAGTTCTTTCAGTGTGATTTTATAGTATTTATTATTACTATTTGGTTTATAATTAAAAAAGCCATGCTCTTGGTTTTTATATACTTTTAGTATGCAGGTAGCGCCATTTTCTTCTGTTAAATCTTTAAATTTTTGAGCGGTTTTTAAGGGAACAAGTTTATCATTATCTCCTACTATAAATAATGTCGGTAGTGCATTATTTTTTTTGATATTATGTAGGGGAGAAAATGTCATATAGTTTTTTTGATAGTATCAGAGCCAAATCCGTTTTTCCCATTATCAATAACGGGATTAAATAGTACTAATGCTGTTGGTCGAGGAGAGATTGAAAGATCATCTTTAGGATGATTATAATTGGAAATATAGGCACATGATGCAGCTAAATGTCCACCGGCGGAACCTCCTGCTGCTACTATTTTAGTGGTGTCGATATTAAATTTATCGGCATTGTTTTTTACGAAACGTATTACTGATTTTGCATCTTCCACGCAATTAAAAGGGGTTGCATTACACTGTTCTTTAGTTCTATAATCTGCGAGAATAGCTACAATACCTTTGTGGGCCAGATAGCTTGCGTGAGGTCTAAATTGCTCTCTATTTCCTTTTATCCAGCCTCCTCCATAAAAAAATATTATAGCAGGCATTTTATGATTAAAATTGCAAGGGGATATTAATTCTATATTCAGCTTAATTCCACTTCGTTTAGCATAACATATCGTATCACATTGTAATTTGTTATTACAGAATGATTTAGTGAATATAAAAATAAGAAATAAAATAAATGTAATTCTTTTCATCTTTATTGAATATAGATTTGATTGGCATGAATAAAATATTCATTTGAAAAACCAATTTATTTGTGTAATAATTTTTTTACACAAATAAATTGGTTATATATTATCTTGTATTGGATACTCTAGAATTTTATCTTATTATTTAAATCTTGATACTTATATTGATAAAAGTCTGTAAGAGTATCATCCTATTGAAAATATCGGTTATTCAAAATCGCTTTGTTGCTTTTCTACTTCTTTCAGTTTTAGTCGGCTTTGCTGTTGTGCTTCTTGGCTTACCTTATTGAGCGGCATAAATCTTTTGCCATTCTTTGACTGATTTTGTAAAAGCTTCAGTTCATTAGAGTCAGCAATAAGCGGATGTGTGGCTTCTACTGTTTGAATAGTGATTTCAGCAGGTGTAGGGGTATGTATGCCGTTATATACAACTGATGCCTTTAGCTTTATTTCTCCTGCCTGTGTTTTGGCACGAACCAATACTGGAGCAGTTCCCCATTGAATGGCGCGAGGATTTGTGAAGGTTTCATTATTGGCTACCAGCTCGCCCGGTCCCTCAATCTCAAACTGAATATGGTAGTTGTTTAGCCGCTTGATGTTTCCGTTGTCATCAGCAATTGCTGCTACTACGGTAATCAGATCAGAACCGTCTGCCATGGTTTCTGTCTGCTCGTTGTCTACCCAAAGAATTACTTTAGAAGGACGTCGGGTAGGAACAACTTTATGAGTTGCTACCAGTTTCCCGTCTACAAAACCTTCTGCCAGCAGATATGATTCTTCATGTTTATTGGCTCTGGCCAATGCTTTGTCGTGCATTACGTCCCATACATTGTTGAATGTAATGACGGGTGAAGGCATACCTTCTCCTTTGATTTCCTTTTTGTAGATATATTGTTTTCCTCCTTTGCAACAGGTAAGGCGTACTTCCTCACAATTACTGTATACGGTTACATCCTTGGGAGAGAACGGAGTCATGGCATTGGCAATGAAAACCATTGGTCCGTTTTCGGCAATCAGTTTGTCATTTTTTTCAACCGGACGCTGTGAACAGAACATGTAGTAGGATAGCTTGGGCTGGCGGAACGCATCCATGATACCTCCATAGAACGGGTCCGGGTGGTAGCCGCGCTGATGGTCAAAAGAATGCCATAAACATCCTCCCATGTGCTGGCGTGGATTACGATATAACGCATCGTAACAAGTGTACTGGTAATCTGTTTTAGCATATCCCTGAGCTTGTATCAGCATCGGAACTTCTCCCCAGGAGCGGTTTACCCGGCTGGGAGAGTTATGAGAATTCCAGTCGTCTACGTTGTCTCCCCATTCACGGGTGAAATACGAAATGTTAGGGTCTAAGTCTGATGTGTTAAATGCTCCTCCAGCCCCATTGACGGGATGTGTAAAATGAATGGGAAAATATTCATGTCCTTTAGCAGTTACATCGCAGCCTGCATAGCAATAAGGATAGGGATATTCTTCATGAAGAATGCTTACTACATTCTTGGCAAAATCTTCCGGATACCATGTTTCGTTGAGAATCGGCTCCCACATCCAGACAGAAGGGTGATTTCGATCGCGTCTGACCATATTGCGGATGTCGCTGTATACCCTTTGTGCAAAGATGGGTTCATCGTTCCAGAACTGCCATCCAGGAGTGTTGACAATGACAAACAGTCCCAGTTCATCACAAGCATCCATAAATGCCGGGTCTTGTGGATAATGTGCGTTGCGGATGACTCTTAATCCTGCATCACGAAGCTTTTTGGCATCTCTCCAGTGAAGACTGTTTGACAGGGCGTTACCGATGATGGCAAAATCCTGATGTCTGTTGGCGCCAATTAATGGGTAAGGGTAAGGTTTTCCATTCAGCCAGAAACCGTCTTTCCCTTTGAACTCAATGCTTCTGATTCCAATACGGCGGCGGTATCCGTCGATGATGTTTCCTGCTTTATCCTTTATCATAACGTGAAGCTGGTATAATGTAGGAGAGTCAGGTTCCCATAATTCAGGTTGGTTCACGTGCAGCACAAGGGATGTCTGCCGTCCTTTTCCTTTGCTTACAGAGAATGCTTTTTCCGCTTGAGCAACCAGTTTCTGTGAGGTGTTAAACAGTTGGTATTCTACCTTTCCAGAGAATGATTTTCCGGACATGTTCCGGATGTGTGCATCCAGCTTTATATCGGCAGACTGCTCAGATACATGGTTGAAGGAGACAAACAAGCCTCCGCTGGCAGTCTCATTTTCATAATTAGGATCGGTGAGGAATACGTTATTATGCGCAATGAGCCAGCAATCTCTGTAAATACCCCCAAAATAGGTGAAGTCAAGTGCATCTTGTGGCTTTCCGGGAGGATAAGACGGGTCGTTGCTGTTATCAGCCCATACTGCTATCACATTGTCTTGTCCGTAGCGCAGGTATTCAGTAATGTTTGCGATGACAGGCAAGAAACCACCGAAATGTTCTTTGACGAGTTGCCCGTTAATCCACACTTTGGATTTTCCCATGATGGCTTCAAAATGTAGAAAAAGTTGTTTGCCTTTCCATGCTTCTTCGGGAGTAAAGTGTTTTCTATACCATACCTCACCTTGATAGTTGATGCAGCCGCTGGCTTCGGAAGGCACATATTCTATGCCGTCAGGAAGAGAGACCAGATTCCACTCCTTGTCATTGAAATCCGGACGTTCAGCTCCATCCGCACTGCCTTTATGCAAACGCCATGCAGGATTCATGCTGTAAACGGTTCTTCCGGTGTTAGGAAGCTCAAAGAAACCGGCTGTAGAGAATTCCGGTTGATGAGCAAATCCTAATTGGGCAATCATGAGTATCAAACTACATAGAGCAGTTTGAATGTCCAAAAATGGTTTCTTCATACGATATGACTTATTTTTAAGGTTAATAATTAATAATCTCCTTTTTGATAGGAATTCTTTTCATGATAGAAATTGATTCTTTCTGTCCATGTTTTATCTTCTAAGGGGAAAACTTTATGTGTATTTGCCCACTCAATCCATTTGCTTTCCAGTTCCTCTACCTTATTTGGATATGTGGCAGAGAGGTCATGCGTTTCAAACGGATCTTTGTCGAGGTCTATCAGTTCCCATTGACTGTTTCTGTCGGCCCTTACCAGTTTCCAGTTGCTTTCTATGATAGCGCATGAACTCTGGTGCTCAAAGTACAGCGTTCGCTTGTGAATGGATTGGCCGGTTATAGCCGGAAGCAGGTTTGTCCCTGGTAGGTCTGCATGTGAGAATGTTTTAGGATATGCTACGTTTCCCAATGCCATACAAGTAGGCATTATATCAATGATATGGGCAGGCTGATTGCATACTTTTCCTTTTTGTAGATTCTTGTTCTTATTACCATAACAAAGAATCAGTGGACTACTGGTTCCACCTTGAAATACCCACTTCTTATAGCTTCTATAGGGAGTGTTTGATAGGTCTGACATCAGTTGTCCGATAAATCCTCCTTCGTCAGTAGCTCCATTGTCACTCATAAAAAGAAACACGGTGTTTTCATACATGTTTTTTTTCTTAAGTTCTTTTATGACCTGTCCGATACCTTCGTCCATGATTTCAATCATGGCAGCATACGTAGCCATGTCTTTTATCCATTTCTCTTGCTGTTCTGGGGTCAATTCATTCCATGACGGACGTTTTCCGTTGAATTCTTTATTGAAGATAGGCAATTCCATATTGTCAGGAATAAGTCCCAAGCTCTTTTGTTTTTCAAATCGCTGCTTTCGTAGCACATCGTATCCTACTTTATATCGGTCCATACATTTTTCAACATACTCTGCTGGAGCCTGAAGAGGTAGATGAGGTGCATAATGGGCCAGATACAAGAACATAGGCTTATTTACATCATGGGTATGGATAAAACTTACCGCGGAATCGGTAATGGCTTTTGTATAGTAATAATCGTCGGGTAATTGAGTGATTCTTTTTAAATCATTGTATACAGGGGCAGGTTTATAGTAACTTCCTCCTCCGTGCAGACAACCGTAATACCTGTCGAATCCTCTTTGCACAGGATAACTGCCATTGGGAGCATCATATCCTCCGGTGGTAGTGACATGCCATTTCCCGCTCATGTAAGTACGATATCCTCCTGCTTTCATGATTTCAGCGATGGTCGGGTATTCTTTATCTATTTGTCCTCTGTATCCCGGACGGTGCTCGTCCACTTCTGCCATCCATCCCATTCCCACTTGGTGCTGGTATCTTCCGGTAAGTAGGGCTGCTCTGCTCGGACAACTTCTTCCCGTATTTTTGAACTGACTGAAGCGTATGCCATCCTGAGCCAGCTTATCAATATTGGGGGTATGGATTTCACTGCCGTAGCATCCTAAATCGGAAAATCCCATGTCATCGCATAGAATGAGCACGATGTGGGGTTGTTGTGCATTCTGGGCATGTGATGAAAGAGGGGTAGTACACAACAAAAATGGGATAAGCGATATTTTGTTCATGGTGAATCTGAGGTTTTATTCTGTCTGACAAATATAATCTTAAAAAGTGCTGTACGTTATCGTACAGCACTTTTTAAGATTACCATCCTTCGTTTGGTGTACATAAATCGTTTGTTTCAATTTCTTTTGCTGGAATCGGATAATAGTAATATCTGTTGGTATTACCAGTCTGACCAGTCATGAGCTGTTTGTATCTAACTTCATTACAAGTTTTTATTCGTTCTTCCAGAAGTCCCCAGCGGCGCAGGTCGTAGAAACGTTCACCTTCTACAAAGAATTCTATGGCACGCTGATGTTCCAGATCGGCAAATACTCCTTCGTCTGTCTTTGGTCCGGAGTAGTCATTCAGATTAGCTCGTCTTCTGATGTCATTTAGATATCCAATAGCTGTGTCTAAGTTCTTCTTCGCGCTACCTCTTAAGTAAGATTCAGCTAATAGCAAGATTACGTCGGCATAACGGATAGCTCTTTCATTGATGGAAGACATTGGAGGATCTGATTCAGCTTCCATAGTTTTTGAATTTTGATACTTCAAAATCCAATAAGTATTTAGTTTGTCTGCTGCAAATACTTCTTGGAATGGCTTTAGGTAATACATGCAACCCGGATAGTTCCATGCTACAGATTCTCGTGCACGAATGTCTACATTACCATCTTTGTCAGGTTCCTTCCAAAATATATCCATCATTTGTTGGGTCGGATTAGCTTCGTACCATCCACTGACTTCAGCTGCCGCATATTCTCGTGGGCGTGTATTGGTCTGGGTTGAGTTTGCTAGTTCGCCGTTTCCCCAAATGTCTGTTCCACCTACCTGTTCCATGAGCAGCTCGAAAATACTTTCTTCGTTATGTTCATGTGCTTCGTCAAAATTCCAAGAAAAATCATCAACTAATTTGTAAGTGTATGGGGATTTAGTAAGTGGTTCCAATATGTCAATAGCTTCATCAAACTTTTCTTGATATACCAGGATTTTTCCAATAGTGGCATAAGCTGCCCCTTTGGTTGGTTTTCCAATTACGTCATTTTTGATAGGAAGAAGTTTGCCTGCTTCTGTCAAATCTGTAATAGCTTGTGCCCAAATATCTGCTTGGCTGGATTTGGCCAACGGGAAGGTAGAAGGATCTTGTGAGGCAGTCATTCGCAAAGGGGCATCTTTAAATTCTTTACCTAATTGGAAAAGGTAGAATCCACGAATGAAGAGACATTCTCCTTTTACTTTGTTAATAAAATCTTCAGAGAAATCTCCTTTCTTTTCTTCCAATTTCTGCATGATAGAATTGGTTCTATACAATGCATTATAGAACTGGTAGAACATTCCTTGAGTCAATGAGTTGGAAGTTGTATTAGTAAAGTTCATGGCCTGGAATATTTCACTGATATCGTTACGGAACTCTACCTCATCGGCACGACAAATTCTTAACATAACTCCACGTGTCCCATAATATCCTCCATTTAATGCATTTTTTAATGGGGTATAGCAAGAAGTAAGGGCAAGTTCAAAGTCTGCTTCATTTCTCCAGAACGTATCTTCTGTTTGCTTATTAGGGTTTACTTGGTCAAGCATGTCTTCACATGAAGTGAAGGTAAGACCTGCAGAGAGTAGTGTACAGGCCATTAAAGTATATAGCTTTTTCATAAGTATTTTCATTTAAAATGTAACATTTAATCCTAACATGAAAGTCCGGTTAGATGGATAGATAAACTCGTCAAATCCACGTGAGTAAACGTTGGTCGCATTTACGTCAGGAGTATATCCAGTGTATGAAGTGATAGTAAACAGGTTTTCGGCATTCACGTATATACGTGCTTTCTGTACCACTCCTTTAAACCATGAATTGGGGAATGTATATCCAATCTGGATATTTCTGAGACGGAAGTAAGAACCATCTTCCAGATAACGGTCTGATTCGGCACGTGTATTGCGGTTCGGGTCTGTCCAGATTAAACGCGGATGTGCAGCGTCTGTATTGTCCGGAGTCCAATAGTCCAGACAGCTTGCTAAGAAGTTGGTACCTTTTGTTACATCTTCAAGTGTTTGGCGTGTAGCATTATAAATCTTATTTCCAGTTACTCCCTGAAGTCCTATAGAAAAGTCAAAATTCTTATATGTCAAATTGGCATTGATAGAGTAGGTAAATTTCGGGAAAGGACTTCCGCAGTAAACACGGTCATCATCCGTGATGCTTCCGTCATTATTGGTATCTTGAAATTTAATATCTCCAGGTTCAGCACTCGGCTGAATTAACTGACCGTCTTTCTGATATGCTTGAACTTCTTCTACGCTATTGAAATATCCTAAAGCAGGAATCAACCAGAAACCACCAATTGGGTAACCTGCAAGAGTTTTACAAGTATTGATATTCTGATTGGTTGCTCCGCTGTTGATAACCTGTGAGTCAGTACCCATACTGATAACTTCATTCTTATTGAAGCTGCCGATAAAGTTTATACCGTATGACAAATCCTTGTTGATATAGTCATTCCATCCAATGTTAAATTCAAAACCTTTATTTTGAATTTTTCCAGCGTTACGAATCGGATCATTAGCACCGCCAGTTGAAATAGGAATAGGAATACTCAGCAAAATATCTTTAGTATTCTTTACATACCAGTCAGCTGTTAAACTTAATCGGTTGTGTAAAGCTAGGAAATCAATACCGATGTTGGTCATAGAAGTTTCTTCCCATTTGATATTAGGGGTAGCAAAGTCTTTTGGGAAAGCTCCTAAAATGAGACCTCCATCTCCGTCTGGATAATTGATACCAGATGTGACAACAGAAACAAACTGATAATCAGAGATTTCCTGGTTACCTAATACACCGTAACCTCCTCTAAGTTTTAATTGTTCGAGCCAAGGTACGTTGTTCTTCACAAATTTTTCTTCGGCAATGTTCCATCCTAAAGAAATCGATGGGAAGTTACCGTAACGGTTGGATGAGGCGAATTTTGAGGAACCATCTCGGCGTATTGTTGCGGTGATAAGGTAACGATTATCGTATGAATAGAATACTCGTCCCAAAACTGAGGTAAGCACACTTCTTGTCAGATTGCCCTTAGTTGCAAAACCTTGAGAAGCAGCATCAATTTCTTTGATACCTTCTGGCATACCTTGTGCTGATCCTTCCAGTAAACGAATCTGTGTATCTTGGTAAGAATATCCAGCTAATAATGATACTTTATGTTTGCCGAATGTACGATCAAATGTTAATAGGTGTTCAACTAGAATATTACGAGTGCGTTTTTGCTGGTCAGAAATAGATGTTAGTTCTTTTTTGCTTAGTCCACAATCATATAAGCCTACATAGTTACTGTATCTATAGAATTGGAAGTCCGGAGTAAAGTTTAATTTGTATTTTAATCCCTTAATTGGTTCTATAGATACATATGCATTAGCAAAAACTTTTATGTTGTCTTCATTTCTGTCCATCAAATTTTCATCTACCATTACAAGAGGATGGGTAAGATTGGTTACATCGCCATACATGCTGCCATATCCTCCTACATTGTCTGGATTGTATTTTTCCAAAGTTGGAACAGATTGTATGATATGTCCAATCATTCCTCCACGGGTGTCTGACATTAGAGGTTTATTTTGGTCGTATGATAAGATGATGTTTGTTCCAGCTTGGAAGATACCTTTTTTGAAATCAACTTTACTTTGCATGGTATAGCGCTGGAAATTGGTTCCTTTTACTACACCGTCTTGGTTAGTATATCCTATACTGTTATAATAATTTGCGTATTTTCCTCCACCTTTTACTGAAAGGTTGTAGTTTTGCATCAATGCTGGGTTGAGCATGATATCCTGCCAGTCATTGTTGGGCTTGGAAGCTAAATCGGTAGCCATTTCTAGGGGATCTAGATTTGCTGCTTTACGAGCGATGGTGGTAACTTCTGCCCATCCTGCAGCGTCAAGCATATCCAGATATTTGGAAGGTGCTGTGACTCCTACGTTTGCGGACAAATCAATAATAGGCTTTCCATCAGTATTTGTACCGCTTTTAGTGGTGATAATTACAACACCGTTAGCGGCGCGTGAACCGTAAATAGCTGCAGAAGAAGCATCCTTTAAAACGTCGATACTTTCAATGTCTCCCGGATTGATATGGTCAATTCCAGACATGTACATTCCATCCACAATATACAAAGGAGCGGAGTTGTTTAAAGTACCGATACCACGGACCATGACACGTGTGCTACCACCTGGAGCTCCCCCTTGTGAAACAATATCTACACCAGCAATTTTTCCTTGTAGTGCTTGACCAATAGTAGCATTACTCTGTGTGTTCAGTTTTTCAGCACTGACATTAGCTACAGAACCGGTAAGGTCCGCTTTTTTCTGTACACCATATCCGATTACTACTACTTCATCCAATACTTCGGTATCTTCTTTTAATGCTACTGAAATAGGAGAGCCGTCCCATACGATTTCTTGTGATTTGAATCCTACAAAGGAAATCTGAATGGTAGCTCCTTTTTTGACGTTTGACAAAGAGAAATTACCATCGAAGTCGGTAATGGTGCCATTTGAGGTTCCTTTTACTACAACGGAAGCACCGATAATAGTTTCTCCCTTGCTGTCTTTTACGACTCCTTTACAAATACTTTCTTGTTGTGAGATACTTAGATTTTGTACGCCTGTGTCTAAGGCGTTTGCTATTCCTAATGGTAGTCCACTTAGAGCTAGGAATAGACTTACTCCTCCAATGTGAAGTTTCATAGTTAATACATTTTGTTAAACATAAATTGACTTAAATATAAGTATACGCAAATATATAAATAAAATTTTAAGAAAAAGAATATTTTTATGTTTTTGATATTTATAACATTTTAAAATAAGAATGATATACGTTAATAATATGAATAACTTACAGATGAGTATAGATGACAAGATTTTGCTCGGAAAAAAACGGTTGATGATGAACTAAAGAATATTGTGTAGATAGAGTATTCCGGGCATTGTTCTTTCAGTAACTTTATAGCAAATAATTTGTTAGTTATTGCAGTATACTCTTTCTTTGAAAATAAACTCGCTATTGAGGTAATTTTTGTCAGTGATGGGTAACTCGCTATTTTTTGACTTTATATTAGACTTACGTTATGTTAAAAATAAAAAATATTTTGTGAGGGTATACATGATATTTTTTATTTTTTTGAAGATGTCTCATTGGGTTGTATTTATAACTCATCAGGATAAGGTATAACTTTACCCGTCGCCTTCATGGAAGGTCTTTGGGCATTTCTTGCTCTCAAATAATCAGACATTTCTTTACTCAACTGCTTTACGATTTCCGGGTGCTGAGATGCTAAGTCTTGTTGTTCACCGATGTCATTTTTGATATGGTATAATCTGAGTTTTTGAGTTTCCCAAGTATAAATCAGATGATAATCTCCTTTCAAAATAGCCGAATAAGCACCATATCCTTCTTCCTTGTTTTGTGTTTCGCCCCATAAGTTAGGGAAATGCCAAATAAGTGTACGTTCTTTAAGGTTGTCCGGATTTTTTAATGCATCTACAAAGCTCACTCCATCAATGGTTTGTTTGGTCGTGTAGCTTTTTATACCCGCCATCTCCAAAATGGTAGGGAAAAAGTCTTCGATAATTACTTTTTGGTGGCAGATGCTGTTTCCTTTTGTTATTCCAGGCCAGTATATCATCATGGGTTCGCGTACACCTCCCATGAAAGCCGAACCTTTTCCGGCACGGGCTGGAGCATTTGCATCACGGTTCTCTATGCCTTGGCGAGCATGATTCAATGCCAGCCCTCCATTGTCGGACATGAAGAGGATAATAGTATTTTGAGCTATTTGGGGATGTGAGTTTAAATAGTCAAGAATATCTCCCAGACTTTTGTCCATACCTTCTACCAGTGCCGCATATTTGACTTCTTTTTCGTCGAGTATAGTCTTGAGCTGTTTGTCATATTTATCTCTATAATTACTACTAAACCTTTTATCTTCATCGTAAGGAGTATGCACTGCATAATGTGACATATACAGGTAGAATGGTTTGTTCATTTCTACAGATTGGTCAATCTCTTTGAGCGCTTCTCTTGTGAGAGCTTCTGTGATAAATATATCCTGACCGTAATATTTTTCCAGTCCTTTTACGGCAAATCGGCTGCCTTCTCCGAAATTTCTTGTTCCTAAATAACTTCCTGGAGCACCATTCGCGCCTCCCGCAATATTTACATCAAATCCCATGTTGAGTGGATTTTCTCCAGGTGTAGTGCATGCACCAAAATGTGCTTTTCCACAATGAATTGTTCGATATCCGTTTTCTTTTAGCAGTTGGGGAAAAGAAGTAATAGGCGTGGAATTGTTTATGTTAGATTCAGCTGGCTGGATGCCGTTGTAATGCCACTCGGGCAACTCTATTACATCGCTTGATTCGTCTGTCTTTTGATTGAGCTCCAGCGTCCAGTTAGTGACCTTATGTCGGGCTGCATTCATTCCTGACATCAGACTGCAGCGGGTAGGGGAGGAAATTGCACATGCATAGGCTTCAGTAAATCGTACTCCCATTTGTGCCAGTCTTTCCATGTTGGGTGTATGGTAGCGTTCATTGAGCAAGGTTCTGTTGTCCTCAAAAAATGGAACGGAAGTATCTTGCCATCCCATATCATCCACTAAAAACATGATAATGTTGGGCTTATCGGTCGTTTGTGCACATAAAGTGCTGTTTATCAGGCTGCAAGTACTTAGGAGGATTGTGATATTTCTCATAAAGATTCTTTAGGTTAGATAAAAGTTTGGTTTCAATAATAATCGTTGGTCAAAGATAATGGAATAGTTTTAGTATATGGGAATATACACAGAAAGAATATTCTTAAAGTATCTTTTAATCTCTAAGAATATTCTTTCCATCTGTATTAACGTGTATGATTTTTAGAATCCAATAGCTTCCTGATTGGCTTCTGCTTAAATCATTGCGATTGCCGCTGTGATTATTAATAAATTAGTTTTTAGTCATAGAAAGCCCTGAACTACTTTTCAAAGACTCTTTACAAATCCCGTTCAGTCCGCAGCTTTCACATTTAGGGGCACGTGCCGTACAAACGTAACGTCCGTGGAGAATCAGCCAGTGGTGTGCGGTCGGGATAAGTGCTTCAGGGATGTATTTTACCAGTTGTTTTTCAGTAGCCAGCGGAGTGGTACACGTGCGGGGAACCAGTCCGATGCGATGACTTACGCGGAATACGTGGGTATCGACTGCCATGGCAGCCTTGTTGAATACCACACTCTGGATAACATTCGCCGTTTTGCGTCCTACACCGGGTAATTTAATTAACTCCTCCAGCGTGTCGGGCACAGTACTTTGGAAATCGCGTACCAGCATCTGCGCCATTCCTACCAGATGCTTGGCCTTGTTGTTGGGATAGCTCACGCTGCGGATGTATTCGAACACTACTTCCGGAGTGGTGGCAGCCAAAGCTTCGGGAGTAGGAAAATCCCTGAACAGAGGAGGGGTAATCATGTTGACCCGCTTGTCGGTACATTGTGCGCTGAGAATGACAGCTATCAGCAGTTCAAACGGGTTGCTATAGTGCAGTTCCGTTTCGGCTACGGGCATGGCCGCTTGAAAATATTCGATGACTTTCTGATAAAGTTCTTTTTTTCGCATACTGTGTAGAATAATTTAGGTGAATAGTTTGTGATTAATACCATTTCTTCCGTTTGAAAAACAGGTATACTCCGATGCCGGTAACCAGCATCAGTCCCCAGGCCATCAGGTAACCGTATTTCCATCCCAGTTCGGGCATCCATTCGAAATTCATTCCCCAGATACCTGCCAGGAATGTCAGCGGAATGAAGATGGTCGATACGATGGTGAGCTGCTTCATGATGTTGTTCATCCGCTGGTCATTATTCGACAGGTAAAGGTCTACCAGGGCCGAAATCATGTCGCGGCAGCCGTCGAGAGTCTGTAGTACGAATTGCAGATGGTCGTTTACGTCGTTAAAGAACGGACGGTTGGCTTTATGAAGCAGTACGTTGTCGGCATGAAACAACTTGCTCATCTGCTCTTTAAGCGGAAGGATGCATTTCTTGATGAGGCGAGCGTCCTTTCGATAGGGCTGTATATCCTCTAATGCCAGTCCGCTTCTGGTTTCCGGTGACAGCAACGATTCCTCCATATCTTCCAGTTGGTCTTCCATTCGGGATATGATAGACATAAAGCTGGCCATGACACTGTTCAGCATGACGCTCAGCAGAAAATCGGATTGGCGGTTTCGGATTTTCAGGGTATTGTTTTTCAGTGCCGTATGAATCTCGTTGAAGAAATCGCTGTCGTGTTCCATGAAGGTAAGTATGAAATTACTTCCCTGCACAATGCAAAGCTGTTGGGGAGTGTACGTGTTTTCTTCGTCTACCGACAACTGTTTCAGGATGACCACATTGTAGGTGTCATGCTCTTCAATTTTTGTCAGATGCTCCGCATTGAGAATATCTTGTGTGGTAAGAAAGTCGATGTGGAAGAAATCGCAGACTTCCTGCACGATTTCTGTATTTTGCAATCCGTGAATCTGTACCCAGTTGATGGCATCCGGCCGAATGAAAGGAGAAAACTCTTTGATGGAAGCTCCCTGATGATATTCCAGAATTTCTGTGTTGTATGTACAGAAATGCAGGTGAGTCGGCGTATGGCTGGCTCCCGTATAATTCAGCTTTTCGCTTAGCAGGTTGTTTTTTGTCATGGCACTTCCGGTTTAATCAATACGTTTCAATACCACCTCTTTTTTGTCGATGTATTTATCGAAGCGGAAAGACGGCATGCCTAATGCAATACCGGCATGAACGGTTCCTTCAATACCTAACAGCTTTTGCAACTTTCTTTTTCGGTCCATTCCTGCTGCACTGCATACGAATCCGGTGTAGAACTGTGAGACCCCTGCCGCTTCTGCCATGAGTGAAGCATTCTGATAGGCAAGGTTGCAGTCCTGACATCCGAAACGTTCTTTTTTGTCGGTATAGAAAAAGATGGCAGCCGTGGCCCCTCTCAAAATACCGTCGTTACCTCGTTCAAATTCCTCATGCAGTCTTTTGAACACCGGCACGTAGTGATAGCCTGAAGGCATAAGCGGCTTCAGTATCAATTTTAGTAACGGATTTTCCACCAAGTTTACTATCGACATAAAAGTGCCGATGGTGATACGGCTGACCTCCTTCAAAGTTTCCGGGCGGGTGACCAATACCATTTTGACTTCTTGTGCATTGGTTGCCGTCGGGGCCCGATGGGCAGCTTCTATGATACGCTGTAACAGTTCTTCCGAGACTTTTTCTTTGGAGAACGCACGGTTCGAGCGGCGGGAACGGATGAGCAGTTCCACCTGGTCGGCAGTGGGAAGTTGGCTGCGGTCGATGGTATGAACCTTTTCGGATGGAAAATCAGCGTGCTCAATAGAGTCGGTCGGGCAAACGGCCACGCAATGTCCGCAACTGATGCAGTCGTCGGCATTCACTTCGATACCTTTATCTTCCTGAAGGGTAAACAGAGCAGAGGGGCATATTCTGACGCATTTCTTACAGCGTATGCATGTATTCTGATTGATATGTATTTGAGCCATAGTGTGGAATAAATTTAGATACATTATTTACAAAGGTACGATTTTTATTTGTTTTTCCTCTTGTGTTTTCTTTGTTTCTCCAAAGAGGATTCTCTGTTTCACAGTGTGAAATACAAAAACCACAGTGTGGAATATATATTTCACACTGTGGGATACAAATCCCGCACTGTGGGACAGAGAATATGCAAATGTGTTGGGAGTAATCTGTACAAGGAAAACGGAATTTGTTTCAGTTTCAAAAAAAACTTTGTATCTTTGCGCCCGATTAAAAAGAGAACATTTACATGCGATGCCGTGAATAGCGGTCGTGTATTCTAGAACACCACGTAAAAAACAGGAACGATGAAAAAAGAAAATCTCGTATCAGTGCCTTTTATGGTTTTGGGCATTGTGTTTTGTGTCTGTCTGGTGGCAGCCAATCTGTTAGAAACCAAAGTCGTACAGCTGGGTCCGATTTCTGTAACTGCCGGACTCATTGTTTTCCCGATTTCTTACATTATTAATGACTGTATTGCCGAAGTATGGGGCTTCCGTAAAGCGCGTCTGATTATCTGGATGGGCTTCCTCATGAATTTCATGGTAGTGGCCATGGGACAGTTGGCAGTGGCTCTTCCCGCTGCTCCGTTCTGGGAGGGAGAAGAAAGCTTCAATTTCGTATTCGGCATGGCACCTCGCATTGCGGTAGCCAGTCTGACAGCCTTTCTGGTTGGTTCGTTTATCAATGCGTATGTGATGAGCCGCATGAAAGTGGCTTCACACGGAAAGAATTTCTCTGCCCGTGCCGTATTGTCGACCATAGCCGGAGAGGGAGCCGACTCGCTGATTTTCTTCCCGCTGGCTTTTGGCGGACTGATGCCGGTGAGTGAGCTGGGCAAGATGATGCTGGTGCAGGTGGTACTCAAGACTTTGTATGAAGTAATTGTACTGCCGGTAACCGTTCGTGTGGTGAAGTACATCAAGCGAGTGGATGATACAGATGTATATGACGAGCATATCTCGTATAATGTATTAAGAATCAAGGAAATCTAAGAAATATGGTAAATAATAAGGAGGCCCTCGTCGTTTTTAGTGGCGGGCAGGATTCTACGACCTGTCTTTTCTGGGCAAAAAAGCATTTTGAGAAAGTATATGCACTGAGCTTTCTGTACGGACAGAAGCATGAAAAGGAAGTGGAACTGGCGCGTGAAATTGCACGGAAAGCCGGGGTGGAGTTTGAAGTCATGGATGTGTCGTTTATAGGGCACCTGGGAAAAAACTCTCTGACGGATACGTCTATTCACATGGATGAGGAAAAACCGAAAGATTCATTTCCGAATACGTTCGTTCCGGGAAGAAACTTGTTTTTCCTGAGCATTGCAGCGGTTTATGCGCGTGAGAAAGGTATCCATCACATGGTGACGGGAGTATCGCAGACGGATTTCAGCGGGTATCCCGATTGTCGGGACTCGTTTATCAAGTCGCTGAACGTGACACTGAATCTGGCCATGGAAGAACAGTTTGTGATTCATACACCGCTGATGTGGATTGACAAGGCACAGACTTGGGCGCTGGCCGATGAACTGGGAGTGCTTGACTTGGTTCGAAACGAGACACTGACTTGTTATAATGGAATCCCGGGCGACGGGTGCGGACATTGTCCGGCTTGTAAATTGCGCCGTGAGGGATTGGAAAAATATTTGGCTTCAAAACAAAATAAGTAAGTATGGAAAGAAAAGACGAACTCACTTTGTTGGGTAATAAGAAAACGGTATATAAGCAAGATTATGCACCTGAGGTGCTGGAGTCGTTTGTAAACAAACATCCGGAGAATGATTACTGGGTACGTTTCAACTGTCCGGAGTTTACCAGTCTTTGTCCGATTACGGGGCAGCCGGATTTTGCGGAAATTCGTATCAGTTACCTGCCGGATGTGAAGATGGTGGAAAGCAAGAGCTTGAAGCTGTATTTGTTCAGTTTCCGTAATCACGGCGATTTTCATGAAGACTGTGTGAACATCATCATGAAAGACTTGATTAAACTGATGGATCCGAAATACATTGAGGTGACGGGTATCTTTACTCCACGTGGCGGTATTTCCATTTATCCGTATTGCAATTACGGTCGTCCGGGAACAAAGTACGAGGAACTGGCTGAGTATCGGATGAAGAATCATGATTTGTAAGCCAAGGTTTGCCGAAATATAAAAGGATACGGGCGGAGAAACAGCATGTGAATGTTTCTCCGCCCGTATTTTTATGGATACTTCGGCATCAGGAAAGTTCCAGTCCGAGGGCTTCCTTGAGTTTCAGCAGACTGGGGTTTTTCTTGCTCATCATCTGAAAACGCTCTACGTGGCTATAGGCACGCATGTTTTCGTTGGCTTCGCTTACCCGTGTAGTCATTCTGATTTTGCGGTTATGCAGTTTCTCTTGCAGATGGGCTTCTATCTTCGGTGCCAGTTGCTGCATGTATTTCTGAACCATGTCATTGTCCACCGCTACTTCAAATGTCTGTTGGTCGGCCAGCAGGTGAGGGTGCATGTTCATCATGCGTCCGGCATTGGCAGCCTCTTCTTTAGGTAGCAGACTGGCAAACTCACGCCAGTAATAGCCTAAGTCTTTTTCATTGAACATGTAATCTTCCCATGTCTCTGCCACGGGCTGCTGCACGGGCGCATTGGATGCTGTTCGTGCAGCTGGCTCTGCAGAGACCGTCTGTGTTTTGCGGATAGACATGCCTAAACTGCCGGCTTTGATGACAGGTGCCTTTCTTTCCGTACTGACTTTGGGCAGTGGACTGCTTTTTGTGTAGGGTACTTCCGGTTGCTGCAAGGTGCTTGTATAAGGTTGTGCACTTGCTGCCGCCGGTTGAGGCTGAGGAGTCGGCTGAGAGACCGGAGCTGTAGCTGCCGGAGTCGCTTGTGCGGGTTGGGCTACAGACTGATTGGCTTGTGCCGTATGGAAGACGGGGGATAATTGTTTCTTAGGGCCATGCCCACTTCCGGCATCTTCCGGTTCGGCTGTGAGTTGTGCCACCTGAATAAGGGTGAGCTCTACCAGCAGGCGTTTGTTCTTGCTTTGCCGGTAGTTCAGGTCGCAGTCGTTGCACAGCTTCATGGCTTTGTACAGGAATTGTGGCGTACATTTCTGCGCTTGAGCCTGGTATCGATCTCGGATAGAAGCACCGGCTTCCAGCAGTTGCAGGGTAGACGGGTCACGGCTTACCAGCAGGTTTCGGAAATGCGAAGTCAGCCCCGTGATGAAATGGTTGCCGTCAAATCCTTTTCGAAGAATATCATTGAACGTGAGCAGACATTCGGCTACTTTATTTTCCAGGAAGAAATCGGTCAGCTTGAAATAATATTCGTAGTCCAGTACGTTCAGGTTCTCAATCACACTTTGGTAGGTGATGTGTCCGTTGGTGAAGCTCACTACCTGGTCGAAGATAGAGAGGGCATCGCGCATACCCCCGTCGGCTTTCTGTGCAATGACGTTCAGGGCTTCCGGTTCGGCTTCGATGTGCTCCTTGCGAGCTACGTTCTCCAGATGCTCTACCGTATCGTTGACCGTGATGCGGCTGAAGTCGTAAATCTGGCACCGGCTCAGGATGGTAGGAAGAATTTTATGTTTCTCAGTAGTGGCCAGAATAAAAATGGCATGCTGAGGCGGTTCTTCCAGTGTCTTCAGAAAGGCATTGAAAGCGGCGGTAGACAGCATGTGTACCTCGTCGATGATGTACACCTTGTACTTGCCGATTTGGGGTGGGATGCGTACTTGCTCAATTAAGGAACGGATGTCTTCGACTGAGTTGTTGGAGGCCGCATCCAACTCATGGATATTATAGGAACGCTGTTCGTTGAAAGCCTTGCATGACTCACATTCGTTGCATGCCTCTCCTTCACTGGTCGGGTGAAGACAGTTGATGGTCTTGGCAAAGATACGTGCGCAGGTGGTCTTTCCTACTCCTCGCGGACCGCAGAACAGGTAGGCATGCGCCAGTTTATGATTGGCAATGGCATTTTTCAGGGTCGTGGTCAATGCACGTTGTCCCACTACGGTATCGAAAGTAGAGGGACGGTATTTGCGTGCCGATACGATATAATTTTCCATGTGTCGCTTCTTTTGTTTGATTCCTTGATATTTCTGCAAATGTACATAAAATCTCTTTCTTGTCATGGGCTTGCTAGGAAATAATTTCTATCTTTGCAAGGGTAATAAAGTGTGTATTTTATGGGTAAACTGGCTAATATATGGGCTTTTATCGGAAGGCATAAGTATTGGGTAACCATCGGTGCTTTTCTGTTGATTATCGGAGCGTTGGATGAAAATAGTCTGATACGTCGCATAGCACATAAGCGTGAAATTCATCAGTTGAATACGGAAATTGAGCGTTACCGGAAACAGTATGAAGAGGACAGCAAGTTGCTGAAGGAGATTACCTCCAATAAGGAAGCATTGGAGAAGGTGGCTCGTGAAAAATACCTGATGAAGAAAGAAAATGAGGATATTTTTATTTTTGAAGAAGATAAGTGATGGAATCAAAGATGAAGGATAAACTGGCTGTTGTGGGGGCCATTGTGTTGTTTATTGGCTTGGCATTGCAGTTTGTAAAACTGGCATGGGCTCCGTATGTGTATCTGGTAGGAGCTTGTTTGTTTGCCTACGTACAGCTGGTTTCCGATTATAAGGGAAAGAATATCATTATTCGTCGTTTGCGCCGTCAGCAGCTTTTAGGAGCCATGTTGCTGGTGTTGACCGGAGTAATCATGTTGCTGTGGAAACGGAACGAATGGATTGTTTGCCTGACGGTAGCGGCAGTATTGGAACTTTACACGGCTTTCCGTATTCCGCAGGAAGAAGCAAAAGAGAATTAGTGTGACAGTATAAATTAAGGAACCATGAAAGAAAGGTATTGGAAATATTCACTGATTGTTTTTATCCTTGGATTGGGGTATTTGCTGTTCCGCCAGGCACAGCCGTTTATGAACGGTATTCTGGGAGGATTTACGCTTTATTTGCTGTTGCGTAACTTCACTTTCTGGCTTCAGACCAAGATGAAGCCGGCATTGGCTGTATGGCTGGTGACAATTGGAGTGACACTTTTTATTCTGATACCACTTTCTTTGTTTAGCTGGGCTTTGGTGAGCCAGGTTTCGAAGATGCATTTTGATACGGAGGCTATTATTCGTCCGGCATGGGATGTGATTGATTTTGTCAAGGACCGTACGGGTTTCGATATTTTGTCGGAGAAAAGTCTGTCATTTTTTGTATCACAGGCTTCCTCCATCGGTCAGTCGGTAATGACGGGGGTGAGTGACCTGCTGGTTAATCTGTGCGTGGCCATTATGCTGTTGTTCTTTATGCTTTACGAAGGAAAATCCATGGAGCACTATATATCCACGCTGTTGCCTTTTAAAGCCGAGAATAAGATTGAAGTGCTGAAGAAGGTGCAGCTGATGGTGCGTTCCAATGCCATTGGAATTCCTTTGCTGGCCATTATCCAAGGATTTATATCGTTAGGAGGCTATTTGATTTGTGATGCCCCCAATCCATTTCTAAGTGCCATGCTGACAGCTTTTGCTTCAGTAATTCCGTTGGTGGGTACTGCTTTGGTATGGGTACCGATTACCATCTACTTCCTGATTGTAGGAAGCTGGGTAAACGCTCTGATGATGTTAGGATATGGTGCCATTATCGTATCACAATGCGATAATCTGATACGTTTCCTGCTCCAGAAGAAAATGGCGGATGTGCATCCACTGATTACGATTTTTGGTGTAGTGGCAGGTCTTCCTTTATTTGGTTTTATGGGAGTGATATTTGGTCCGTTGCTCGTATCGCTGTTCCTTCTTTTTGTGGATATGTTCCGGAAGGAATTCTTGCTGGAAGACAACCAATCGGCTACGCCTGATTGATTCGTTCTTCCAGGAATTTCATAATCTCTTCCGCTTGTGCAGGATGGAACCACGTGATTTCCGGGTCTCTCTTGAACCAAGTCATTTGTTTCCGGGAATAAATGCGTGAGTTTTGCTTGATTTTTTCTATCGCAAAAGGAAGTTCCCATTCTCCATCCAGGTAGTTGAATATCTCCTTGTAGCCTACAGTATTGAGTGAATTGAGGTGCTTGTAGGAGTATACGCTTTTGACTTCCTCCAGCAATCCCTCTTTCATCATTTCATCCACGCGCTGGTTAATGCGCTGGTAAAGCTCTTCACGGTCGCGCGTGAGGCCAATTTTGATGATTTGAAACGGACGTTCTTTGGTGTTGCGGGTGCGGAATGAAGTGTAGGTTTTTCCCGTCATATAACAGATTTCCAGTGCGTGAATCACCCGCTTGGGGTTTTTCAGATCTACAATACGGTAATACTCCGGATCGAGTACCCGCAGTTCTGCACAAAGTTGCTCCAGACCTTCACTTTCGTAGCGGCGCAACATCAGTTCACGGGTTTCTTTGTCTACCGTAGGAATATCGTCTATGCCTTTGCAGACGGCATCAACGTACATCATGGAACCTCCGGTCATCACCACTACCGGATGAGTTTTGAATAACTCTTCCAGCTTCTTTAGTACTTCCGCCTCGAATTGGGCTGCGCTGTAGTAATCAGTCAGTTCAAGGGTACCTACAAAATAGTGGGGTACTCTCTTTAGCTGGTCAGGAGTGGGGGCTGCGGTACCAATTTTCAGATCTTTATACAGCTGGCGGGAGTCTGAAGAGATGATAGAGGTGTGATACTTTTCGGCAATGGAAAGACTCAATTCTGTTTTGCCTACACCGGTAGGACCAATAAGTACGATAAGGACGGGCTTTTTCATTTGTATGTGGGGATAGGTCGGTAGGGGAAAAAAGAAAATGTCATTCTGAGTCAGACCCAGGATGACATTTCTTATATTGTTTCAAACTGATGTAACTACGTGTCGGCTCTTTTTAATATTTATCTTCATCATAAGGATTTCCGCTTCCTTCGTTGATGTCAAAACCTTCCGGGTCAAAGTCTTCCATGTCGTAGTCTTGATCGCCATAGAAGTTTTCATCAAGGTCGAGTGCAGCGTTTGTATTCATCTGTTCATCAAAATCGATGGTCTGTTGAGGAGCTTCTCCGTTTTTACGAGTGCATACTGCCTTGTCCAAATCTTTTCCGGTGATGATTTCTGAAAGTTCAATGAAGAATACACGTTCAGCAAGCGGGTCAAACACATATATCATCTTCTGTTTTTCATCTTCCAGCAATTCGCTTAGAGGAGTTTCTCTCATGATGTATGTATCTTCTTCCGAGCTTCCGCTTCCCATGTCTTCCAGCGTTATTTCTGTTTCTTTTTCCCAGTCATCGTCACAGATGAAAAAAGAAGTCATCTGGTCATCTTTGTATCCAGTTGATTTCAGAATAGCTTCGTGCAGGTCGTAGAAAGAAGCTTCAGAGTCGATTTGGATTTCTCTTAAGAAATCATCGACTTCGTCAGATATGATTCTAAATTTGTATACCATTTTCTTTTAGTCTTTTGTTGATGGGGTAAATATACAAAATCTTTTTTATCGAATGATACCGCGCTGTGAGTTTTCCACGAATGAAATGATGTATTCAATTTCGGGTGTCATCGGCATTTCTGCTTTTATTTGCGCAATGGCTTCCGTGACATTTTTCCCACTATTGTAAATAATGCGGTAGGCATTGTGGATTATTTCAATCTGCTCGTTTGTAAATCCTCGACGACGAAGACCTACTATATTGATGCCACAATAAGCGATAGGGTCTCTTCCGGCAATGATGTAAGGTGGTATGTCTTTGCTGAAACGGCAACCGCCCTGAATCATGACATAGCTTCCAACATGGCAGAATTGATGCATTAGTACAACACCACTTACGATGGCATTGTCATCAATAATCACTTCTCCAGCCATTTTGGTCTGGTTGCCAATAATACATCCGTTTCCCACAATCGTATCATGAGCCACGTGTACACCTTCCATCAGTAGGTTATTATTACCTACCACGGTTTTTCCTTTGGCTGCTGTACCACGATTGATGGTTACGTTTTCACGAATGGTATTATTATCGCCGATTTCTGCAGTAGTTTCTTCTCCATGAAATTTCAGATCTTGTGGAATGGCTCCGATTACCGCTCCGGGGAAAATACGGTTTCCGTTTCCAATACGAGAGCCATATAGAATGTTGGCATTCGGCATAATGACATTGTTGTCACCAATGACTACATTCTTGTCAATGAAGACAAAAGGGCCTATTTCTACGTTTTCCCCGATTTTAGCTTCCGGGTCTATATATGCTAAAGGACTGATCATGTTACTTGTTTTTTACAATTTGTGCCATAAATTCAGCTTCGCAGACAATCTTTTCACCTACGAAAACGTATCCTTTCATGGTAGATATTCCTCGGCGAATAGGTGCCATCAATTCGACCCTGAAAATTAAAGTATCGCCTGGAACCACTTTTTGACGGAATTTTACATTGTCTATCTTCAAGAAATAGGTGGAATATTTTTCCGGCTCATCTACGGAATTTAAAACCAGTAAACCTCCTACTTGAGCCATAGCTTCAATCTGTAATACTCCCGGCATTACTGGCTCTTGTGGAAAATGGCCTTGGAAAAATGGTTCGTTAGATGTTACATTCTTAACACCCACAATATAGTTGGCTCCAATAGCAATTACTTTATCTACCAACTGGAATGGATAACGATGAGGTAATAATTCACGAATACGGTTTACGTCCATCAAAGGCTCTTCGTTACAGTTGTAAACCGGAGCTTGTATTTCGTGCATACGGATTTCCTTCCGGAGCTGGCGGGCAAATTTGTTGTTGATGGTATGTCCCGGACGTGTAGCAATGATGCGGCCTTTAATAGGTTTGCCTACTAACGCCAAATCACCAATAATATCCAGCAGTTTATGGCGTGCAGGTTCATTAGGCCATACCAATGGAATATGGTTGATGTATCCTAAATGACTGGCATCCATGTGAGGTACTCCCATCACGTCAGCTAACTTATCGAAGTTTTCCTGTGTCATCTGCTTTTCGTAGATAACGATGGCATTATCCAGGTCACCTCCCTTGATGAGTCCGGCATTCAGTAACGGCTCAATTTCACGGACAAATACGAATGTACGTGCAGAAGCAATTTCTGTAGGGAAGCACTCCATATTTTCCAACGTAGCATATTGGTTGGTCAATATTTTGGAGTCGTATGAAATCAGTGTGTTGACGCTGAACTTGTCATCAGGAAGCACAATGATGGAAGAACCTGTTTCTTCATCACGGAACTCAATCTTTGACTTGATGATGTAATAATCTTTCGGAGCAGCTTGTTCTTCGATGCCTACCCGCTTGATGCATTCTACGTATGCTTTGGCACTTCCATCCAAAATAGGAAATTCCGGTCCGTCGACTTGAATCAAGCAGTTATCTATACCTGCTGCGTATAATGCAGCCAACGCATGTTCTACGGTACTAACTTTTACCCCGTTTTTTGCTAAAACTGTTCCACGGGTTGTGTCTACCACATTTTCTGCTACAGCATCCAATATGGGCTGGTCGTCCAAATCGATTCGCTGTATCTTATACCCGTAGTGCTCTGGGGCAGGATTGAACGTAACGGTCAGTTTAACTCCCGTATGGAGTCCCTTTCCATTGAGTGAAAAGCTGCCTTTTAAGGTTTGTTGTTTCAACATGGGTTTATTTATTTAGTTGTTTTTTTAATTCTTCAATTTCCTTTTGCAGGCGTCCGAGTTCTACGTACATATCCGGTAGTTTCTTATAGATAGCTGCAGAACGTGCGAACTGTTTCGGGTCTATTGCTGGATAGCCCATTAATGTAGTGTTTGATTTTGTATTTCCTGGAATACCAGACTGTGCTCCTACATTGACATGGTCTCCTACCTTGATGTGTCCGGCAACTCCCACTTGGCCTCCGAACATACACCATTCGCCAATTTTGGCAGAACCGGCAATTCCTACTTGAGATGCCATCACAGTGTGTTTCCCAATTTCCACATTGTGGGCAACCTGAATCAAATTATCCAGCTTCACTCCCTGTTTGATAAGTGTATGTCCCATTGTAGCACGGTCAATACAAGTGTTGGCACCAACTTCTACATTGTCTTCCAGTTCCACAATTCCTATTTGTGGAATCTTTTCATAGCCATCTGCTCCCGGAGCAAAACCAAATCCATCGGCACCGATTACGGCTCCGGCGTGAAGAATACAATTGTTCCCAATTCTGCAATCCTGATAGATGGTTACATGAGGATAAATAATGGTGTTCATGCCTATTTTCACATTGCTTCCGATGGTAGCCTGCGGATGTATACATACATTGTCTCCAATTTCAGCCCCGTCTTCGATGCAGGCAAATGGGCCGATGTACACATTCTTTCCAATCTTGGCACTTTCTGCAATGGATGCTAACGGACTTACACCTTGTTTCTTGGGGATACTCATTTCATATAACGCCATGAGTTTGGCCAGACTTTCGTATGCATTATCCACTTTGATAAGTGTGGTCTGAAGTTCATGTTCAGGTTCGAAATCTTTATTTACCAGTACAATGGAAGATTTCGTATCGTAGATATAATGAGTGTACTTAGGATTGGATAGAAAGGATAATGCTCCCGGTACACCCTCTTCTATTTTGGCAAAGGTGTGTACTGTGGCATTTTCATCACCAACTATAATTCCCTGGATGTATTCCGCAATTTGCTTAGCTGAGAACTCCATATTAGTTATCTTTAATTCCTTGGTTTTCCTTGGTTGTTCTTCAATATTTAGTTGCCTGAAAAAGCATACTTACTACTTAATTATGCAAATTACGTATTTTTTTTTTACATATCCGTGAAAAAAAACAATTATTTGCCTGAAACGACCATTAATTTTCATTGGTATCGTATACAAACGCTTCGGAAGGTTGTTTTTATATGATAAAAAAAGAAGTACAAAAATCCCCGTTGAGAATCTTTGTACTTCTTTGTATGTGGAAACTAATTGTTTCTTAGAGAATAGCAGCGAGTTCTTTTTCCATTTGCTGTTGTACCTTTTTGGCTTCTTCCGCAGCTACATTGGCAAAGTTTTCCGTTTTGTCTGCATAGATAATGGCACGGCTTGAATTGACAATCAATCCACATTCCTTAGTCATACCGTATTTGCAGACTTCTTCCAGTGAACCGCCCTGAGCACCGATACCCGGTACCAGCAGGAAGTGGTTGGGAACGATTTTGCGGATGTCTTCGAACATACGTCCCTGAGTAGCACCTACCACGTACATCATGTTCTGGTCGTTAGCCCATTCCTGAGATTTGCGTAATACTTTTTCGAACAGGCGTTCACCTTCCGTATCGGTCGTTAATTGAAAGTCGTGTGAACCTTTGTTGGAAGTCAGAGCCAGCAGGATAACCCATTTCCCTTCATAAGTAAGGAACGGAGTCACGCTGTCTTCTCCCATGTAAGGAGCTACAGTGACAGAATCAATATTCAGTTCTTCAAAAAAAGTGCGGGCATACATGGCAGAAGTGTTACCGATGTCTCCACGTTTTGCGTCAGCGATGATGAACTGGTCTGGATAGTTCTTCTTAATGTATTCTACTGTCTTTTCGAATGCAATCCAACCTTTCACGCCCATGCTTTCATAAAAAGCCAGGTTGGGTTTATAAGCGATACAGTAGGGAGCTGTTGCATCGATGATCGCTTTATTAAATGCGAAAATCGGATCTTCTTCTTTCAGAAGGTGTTCCGGAATTTTCTTTATATCAGTATCAAGTCCTACACACAAAAAAGATTTTTTCTTTTTGATGTTTTCAAATAATTCTTGTTTGTTCATGACACGTTTATTTTAATGATAATTATATACTCCTTTTGTACGCGGGTAGGGATAAAATCGTACACGCGTATTTATAATTCGCTTTCTTTCAATCGTTCTGCATTTTCGGCTACAATCAGGTGGTCGATGCAATCCTGAATGTCACCATCCATGAAAGCCGCCAGGTTGTAGATGGTGTAGTTGATGCGGTGGTCGGTGATGCGTCCTTGTGGGTAGTTGTAAGTACGTATCTTAGCTGAGCGGTCACCAGTACTTACCATTGTCTTACGTTTGGAAGCGATGTCGTCAATGTACTTTTGGTGTTCCTTGTCGTAGATAAAGGTACGCAAACGGCTGAGGGCACGTTCCTTGTTCTTTGGTTGGTCACGGGTTTCCGTACATTCTATAAGGATTTCTTCTACGATACCGGTGTTAGGATTTTTCCAGTTGTAACGCAAGCGTACGCCAGATTCTACCTTATTGACATTCTGACCTCCGGCACCGCCACTTCGGAATGTATCCCATTTGATTTCACCTTCGTTGATTTCTACGTCGAAAGGTTCTGCTTCGGGAAGTACGGCTACCGATGCGGCCGAGGTGTGTACACGTCCCTGAGTTTCAGTTGCAGGAACTCGCTGTACGCGGTGTACACCTGATTCATATTTCAGCGTACCATACACTTTTTCACCTGTTACCGAACAGATGATTTCTTTAAAACCACCCGCAGCTCCTTCGTTGGCGCTGGAAACTTCCAGTCTCCATCCTTTCGATTCGCAGTATTTAGAATACATGCGGAACAAATCGCCGGCAAAGATGGCAGCTTCATCACCTCCTGTACCACCACGAATTTCCAGAATGGCATTTCGGTCATCTTGCGGATCTGCCGGTACCAACAATAATTTTATTTCTTCTTCCAGTTCCGGAATGCGAGCTTCACAGGCAGCCGCTTCTTCACGAGCCATTTCTTTCATCTCCGGATCGTTCTCGCTCATCATCATTTTGGCTTCTTCCAAGCCATTGAGACATTGAAGATACTCCTTGCGGGCAGCCATCAGGTCGCCCAGCTCTTTGTATTCTTTGGTCAGTTTGACGTATCGTTTCTGGTCAGAAATTACATTAGGATCCGTGATGAGGGTAGATACCTCTTCAAAACGGGCTACAAGTCCGTCCAGTTTTTCTAATAAGGTGTTGTTTTCTGCCATTTATGCATTATTAGGGTTTATACCGCGGTTGAATCTATAGGGAAAAGATGTTTTCTCTTTTGTATAAGCATAGAAATAGGTGGAAAGATAGTCTGATATGCTTTCCACCTAAATTTATAAGCGATTAATATTTGAATTCTCCAAATTCAGAACGGATAATCAGTTCCTTGTGGTCACTTTCTTCGATGCGTCCGATAATCTGTGCGTCGATGTTGAACGATTTGCTGATTTTAATTACTTGTTCCGCATGTTCCGGTGACAGGTAAACTTCCAGACGGTGTCCCATGTTGAATACCTTGTACATTTCGTCCCATTCGGTACCGCTTTGTTCTTTAATTGTACGGAACAAAGGAGGAACAGGGAAGAGGTTGTCTTTGATGACACGGCAATTGTCGCCTACGAAGTGCAGCACTTTTGTCTGTGCACCACCTGAGCAGTGAACCATACCGTGGATTTCCGGACGCAGGGCATCCAGCAATTTCTTAACTACCGGTGCATAAGTACGTGTCGGAGAAAGAACCAGCTTGCCGGCATCCAGTGGAGAGCCTTCTACGGCATCTGTCAGTTTCAGTTTACCGCTATAGACCAATTCTTCTGGTACAGCCTTGTCGTAGCTTTCCGGATATTTTTCAGCCAGGTATTTGCTGAACACGTCATGACGGGCACTGGTCAGACCATTGCTTCCCATACCACCGTTGTATTCTTTTTCATAAGTAGCCTGACCATAAGAAGCCAGACCGACGATTACGTCACCCGGACGGATATTGGCATTGTCGATGACATCGGCACGTTTCATACGGCAAGTTACCGTACTGTCTACAATAATCGTACGAACCAGGTCGCCTACATCGGCAGTTTCTCCACCTGTAGCATATACGCCGACACCCATTTCGCGAAGTTCAGCCAGCAACTCATCTGTTCCGTTGATGATGGCAGAAATCACTTCTCCCGGTACAAGCAGCTTGTTACGGCCGATGGTAGAAGATACTAAGATGTTATCTACCGCTCCTACACACAACAAGTCATCGATGTTCATAATCAATGCATCCTGTGCGATACCCTTCCATACAGACAAGTCACCGGTCTCTTTCCAGTACAAATAAGCCAGTGAAGACTTTGTTCCGGCTCCGTCGGCATGCATGATGTTGCAGTACTCCGGGTCACCTCCTAAAATATCAGGAATGATTTTACAGAATGCTTTTGGGAAAATACCTTTGTCAATGTTCTTGATAGCGTTATGTACATCTTCTTTAGATGCAGATACGCCGCGCTGCATGTATCGTTGATTGCTCATGAGTATAGTAAGTTTGTTTGTTTCAATTGAATGTGCAAATTTAGTGATTATTCCTTTTATTACCATGCGTTTCGGGATAAAATCAGTACACCGTCACTCCGGCAGGGGTAATTGTGCCGTCAGGAGCTAACAGGTTGAATCGGAAAAAGCCTTTTCCCGTTTTCTGAGGAATGTCTTTCTCCGGCTGGACTGTACGTAGAATCTCCATGCCCGTGGCGTCACTCACAATGAGTATATATCCGCTTGGGATAGCCGGAAAGCTTCCGTAATAAATCACAGGATTGTCTTTAGCCGGTATGTTTAAAGCCAGTGGGGTGCTTTCATATCCAAAACGGTTTACGGCTGTAACTGCCCAGTAGATACCTCCCTTTGTAGACAAATCCGGCACAAAGGTATATTGACAGCTGTCCGTACGTGTAATAATCAGGTTTTGAGCCTTCTCTGTATCTACCGGATAAGTGGCAGATGCATAAATCCGGTAATAGATTCCTCCCGGCAAAGATGGGGATGCCTTCCAGCTCATTTCGATATTGTTTCCTTTTAACACCAAAGAAGGAGAAGTCGGCTGAGAGGGAGGATTGCCTTTTGTCCATCGCATGGGAGGCACTACTGCCGGGTATACGTAAAAATGGTTCGTCAGTTCGTCCAGTATTCCTTTGGTATTCTCCAGCATGAATTTGTTACGGAAATAAGCCTGTCCATCCAATCCAATTCTTCGGGAGAAATAAATCTGGCGTATGATTTCATCTACTTTCCAGTTCTGCTCTTTAGGGTGAAGAAAATAGATTCCCAGTCCGGGTACTATCCAACGTTCATTCTTGTTTTCTTTCCAGTCGAGTGCAAAAGGGTAGAAGTGATTTCCCTGGAAATACATCATGGGGAAAAGCGCATCCTGAATACCATCATTCAGCCATTTTTGTGCATCCTGATATACTGTGCTGTATGCATTCCATCCAAAGGATGAATAACGCCGTGTGTCGTTGAACTTCCCGATGGGGGAACTGCTGACTTTCACCCACGGCTTCAGTTGCTTTACCTCCGCGTAAATTCGTGCGACAATGCGGGTAATGTTATCCCGTCTCCATTGCTTGAGCTCCTGCTTTTTCCCATATTTCCGATAGGTATCTTTGTCCGGGAACTTTTCGCCCTGCTCCGGATAGCGGATATAATCCAGGTGGATGCCGTCAATGTCATAGCGACTTGTGATTTCCCTGGCTATCCGGCTCAGGTAATCGGCTGTTCCTGGATTTCCAGGGTCAAGGTACCAGCTCCCGTTGAACTGCTTGCACAGTGCCGGTTGTTTTTTTACTACACAGTTCTTTCCCAACAGCGTTACTTGGCGCTTGTTTCCGATAGGAATGCACACCAGCCATGCATGAAGTTCCAGTCCTCGTTTGTGGCATTCTTCTATTGCAAATTGCAGTGGGTCATATCCGGGGTTCTTGCCGGTATGTCCTGTAAGACTTTCTGCAAAGGTCTCAATTGCAGAAGGGTAGATAACGTCTCCCCGAAGACGGGTTTGAAAAAGTACGGTATTGAAATTGGCTGCCTTTAAGGCATCAAGTTGCCGGATCAGCTCATTTTTCTGTGCTTCAATTCCCTTGGCCGAATTCGCCTTCCGTGTGGGCCAGTCCATTCCTCCAAGAGTGGTCAGCCAGGTGGCGCGTATTTCCTCTTTAGGCTGAGCTTGTAAGGAAAGCAAGCCGCTTATAAATAGAAGACCGATTAATAGTATGCGCATATCTTTTAAATGTTTGTGCAAATATACATATAAATTACGGATAAGTAGAGAAAGAAGATAATAAGCCGGAAGAAGAGGCGAAAGAATGAGGGCTTCGGAGTAAATTTTTCTTGAAAACAGTAACGGTTTGTTTCTTTTTATTACTTTTGCGCGATAATAAAAGATAAATTGATAGATATGATAACGTTTACTCTCGCATTGGTATTATTGGTGGTGGGATATTGGGTTTATGGAAAGTACGTCAATTCCTTGTTTGCTCCTGATTCCACACGTAAAACGCCGGCTTTGACAATGGCCGACGGGGTGGATTTTATTCCACTTCCCACATGGAAAATTTTTATGATTCAGTTTTTGAACATAGCCGGGCTCGGACCTATTTTCGGGGCGATAATGGGGGCACAGTTTGGTACGGCTTCTTATTTGTGGATTGTGTTCGGTACGATTTTCGCCGGAGCCGTACACGATTTTTTGTCCGGTACCTTATCGTTGCGTAACAATGGAGAAAGCCTTCCGGAAATTATCGGTCGTTATTTAGGAAGCCGGACTAAAAAGGTGGCCTGCGTGTTTACTGTCTTGCTGATGATTCTGGTCGGTGCGGTCTTTGTTTCAGGACCTGCAGAGCTGCTGGCCGGTATGACTCCTTCTGCGCTGGATGTGTATTTCTGGATGGTCGTGATTTTCTTGTATTACATTTTGGCGACCATGCTTCCTATTGATAAAATCATCGGACGCATTTATCCTTTATTTGCCTTTGCCTTGTTGTTTATGGCTGTAGGCATCCTTGTTATGCTGTATGTCAAAAGTCCGGCCTTGCCTGAAATGTGGGAGGGATTTGGTACGAAGTACGAGAAGAACCCGATTTTCCCGATGATGTTTATCTCCATTGCATGTGGAGCCATCAGCGGTTTTCATGCTACCCAGTCGCCTTTGATGGCGCGTTGCATTACAAATGAAAAGCACTGCCGTCCGATTTTTTATGGAGCGATGGTAACGGAAGGAATTGTGGCACTTATCTGGGCTGCAGCAGCGACTTATTTCTTTCAGGAGAACGGTATTGTGGATAAAGTGACCGGAGTGGCTTATTCCGGAGCCAAGGTTGCTACAGATATCTCAAAAGACTGGTTGGGGGCATTCGGTGGTATTTTGGCCATATTGGGAATTGTGGCAGCTCCTATTACGAGTGGTGATACCGCCTTGCGTTCGGCACGTCTGATTGTGGCTGACTTTTTTCATGTAGAGCAGCGCTCTATCGCTAAACGTCTCTTCATTTGTATCCCCATATTCTTGGTTACCATCTTGTTGTTGGTGTACAGCTTTGGAGATGCAGAAGGATTCAAGATTATCTGGCGATATTTTGCCTGGTGTAATCAGACCTTGTCTGTCTTTACTTTGTGGGCCATTACGGTCTGGCTGGTTTGTGCACGGAAAAACTATTGGGTAACCTTGATTCCGGCTCTGTTTATGACTTGTGTTTGTGCTACCTATATTCTCATTGCTCCCGAAGGGCTGGCCTTGTCGGCCGAAGTGGCTTATCCTGTCGGATTGTGTTGTGCACTGGTGGCTGCGGTCTGGTTTGTATGCTGGTTCCGCCGGATACGTTCCTTATAAAGAATTGTTTGGCTGTTCTATAGATTATGTATAATTTTGCGGGCTGTAAAGGTAAAAGTAATTTCAAATGAAAAAAAGATGCTTTTTAATGTGGGTCATGATGGCCGCTTCGGCAGGGGTAATGGCTCAGAAAGAAGGTTTTGGTTATAAATTTTATGGACAGGTGCGGACCGACTTATTCTATAACAGCCGTTCCAACTCAGAAACTGTCGACGGACTTTTTTACATGTATCCTAAGGATGTAGCTCCTGATGCGGATGGAAAGGATTTGAACGCTAAACCGGATGGTAACTTCTATACATTGTACACCAGATTGGGAGTGGATGTGACCGGACCTACCTGGGGAAAGGCAAAGACTTCGGCAAAAGTGGAAGTCGATTTCCGTGGTTCGGGTACCACTTATTCTTTGTTCCGTATTCGTCACGTGTATTTCAACCTTGATTGGGGAAAGTCGGCTCTGCTGGTTGGACAAACATGGCATCCTCTGTATGGAGATGTAGCTCCTGAAATTTTGAACTTGAACATGGGAGCACCTTATCAGCCGTTCAGCCGTGCACCGCAGGTCCGCTATCGGTTTACAAACAAAAATTTCAAACTGACCGCTGCTGCTATATGGCAGTCACAGTATTTGTCGGTAGGGCCTTCTTCAAACGAGGCAGGAGCTGTTACTACGGCTAAGAGTCAGAGCTTTATGAAGAACGGTTGCTTGCCCGAATTTTATTTGGGCATGGATTATAATCGTCCCGGATTGCTTGCCGGAGCGGGTGTGCATGTGTCTTCCATATCTCCCCGTACAGAATCGAAATACAATGACAATATATACAAGGTAAGCGAACGGGTGACAGGAGTTTCAGCTGAGGCACATGTGAAATATGTGCACCGCCGTTTCTTGCTGGCAGCCAAGAGCGTGTTAGGGTCAAACCTGACGCAAACCAGTACAATTGGCGGGTATGGCATTAGGTGTACCGACTCTCGCACGGGTGAACAGGAGTACACTCCTTTGCGTGTATCGCATACTTGGGTAAATATGATGTATGGAAGTAAGTTCCGTGGCGGAGTGTTTGCCGGGTATCTCAAAAACTTGGGAGCATCGAAAAATGTGACTGGAGTATTGGGTACAGGAACAAATATCGACCAGTTGAATACACTGGGAGCCGAACTGACTTACAATCGCCCGAACTGGAAGTTCGGAGCAGAATATACTTGGACCGGCGCGTGGTATGGCGATTATACAGACAAGGCACGGGTGACCAACACCCATCTGGTGAAAAATAACCGCATCGTACTGACTGCTTTGTTCCAGTTTTAATTCGTATCAATTATAATGAAATAGCGAGAAGATGCATCGGTGAAGGATGCTGCTTCTCGCTATTTTTATTATTCTGCTTTCTGTTTATATAGTTTATCTAAATCTATACTGGGCGCTTCTTTGTGAAGTAAGATAGTAGCGGATACCTCGTTAGCCTGAAAATTTTCCACATTTGATAACCGATTGATAAACTGACGTACCGTATCTACTTTTACATTTTCAACAAATACATTACGGATTGGTAATCGGGCATCTCCTTTTAGCTCGTAAATGGCATCAGCCGACTGGCAATGAATATTCTTTACATGTATTCCATCTATACGGGTGATACGTGTTTCATAAGTTGGAACTAAATCTTTCCATTGGTATAATACTTCAGTGTCTACTTCAAAGGTACGAAGCATGTCTCCAGCTTCGATATCTTCCAGGTAAATGTTTTCGATAAACCCTCCACGACGATGGTTCGTTTTTAAGAAAAACAGGCGGTGTACATTTTGTGGGGCTTTACAGCGGGTCATGTAGATATTGCGTACTCCTCCGGAAATTTCACTTCCGATTCCGAGCAGGGTATGCCCATTGAGAATATCACAATCCCGGACGACGATATTTTCGCTGGGTGTGTTGAGGCGCCATGCATCTTGGTTGCGTCCGGCTTTGATGACCACCGCATCGTCTCCCTGGTCGAATTTACAGTTTTCAATCAGAAAGTTCCGGCTCATTTCCAAATCGATTCCGTCATTGTTGTGCCCATGAGCCTGCACATCGAGATGGCGTACTACGCCACTGTTACACAAATAGAGATGGATGGTCCAAAAAGGACTTTGACGGATGCAAAAATCTTCTAATAATATATTTTGGCAGCGGTTAAAATGAATGAGGTGTGGACGAAGATGATTTTCCCCTCTTGCCATTTGGCGTTGTTCTACAGGAACATTTGTTGACCCCATGGAATACAATTGTCTTAATGCGTTTAAGTGAGCTTCCGGACGTTTAAACCACGTACGCCAGGTGTCCATGACTGGAGCCAGTGTTCCTTTTCCGGAAATACCTACATTCTCACATTCAAATGCATAGATAAGTGGCGAGTAATTATAGCATTCCAGCCCCTCCCAGGAGGTCATTACAGCTGGAAGGTAATCATTGGGATTGTCAGAGAATCTGACTACAGCTCCTTCTTCCAAAAAAAGGTTGACATGGCTTTTGAGATGAATAGGTCCGGTGAACCATTCTCCAGCAGGGACTACCACTCGTCCGCCTCCCGCACGGTGGCATGCTTCAATGGCTTTGGCAAATGCCTGGGTATTTAGATGATTGCTTCCCTTTTGGGCTCCATATTTTGTGATGGAGAATTCTTTATTGGGGAATGTGCACAAGTGTACGGAATCCATAGGGAAAGGAGCTTCCACATGTACAGGTTGCACGTTCACTTTTTGTGCTGAAGTTGTATACGCCATTAAGCTTGCAACAAAAATAGAAAATAAAGTCTTGCTTCTCATGGTAATGTATTAGTTAGTATGTCTTTTGTGGCAAAGGAAAGCATTCTTTTGGAAATAAATCAGGTATGAATGTCCTTATAAATGTATTTTTGTACGATATTCTATGATTCCGTACGTTTGTCCGCATCCTTTTTGGCCATAAGCGTTTAATTTTGCCTTTACAATAACCTAAGATGAAAATGTATGAAAACAAAGCGATTTCTGAATATTGGTCTTGCCAGTCTGTTTTTGGTAAATGTAGCTTATGCACAAAGCTATCAGTTTGATTTTAGTGAGAAGAAAAAAGTCGAGAAAGGAGTGATTCAAATCTCTTCAGATTCAATATATCCTTGTAAAGGTGGTTATGGATATGATTTTCTGCCTGCACCGATGAAGAAAAGTAACGAACCTTTTTTCTTTTCGGTAGATGTCCCTGATGGAAATTATCTGGTGACAGTTACTTTAGGTAATGCCCGGAAAGCTGGTTCTACTACAGTGCGTGCAGAATCCAGACGTTTGTTCCTTGAAAATATATCTACTCGGAAAGGAGAGTTTCTGACCTATCGTTTTACGGTGAATAAACGTAATACGATAATCGCAGATGGTGAAAAAGTACAGATAAAGGAGCGGGAAAAGAATAAATTGAACTGGGATGATAAGTTGACATTTGAATTTAATGGAGATGTTCCTTGTTTGGCTAGTCTGAAAATTGAGCCAGTAAATGATGTAGTGACCGTTTTTTTAGCAGGTAACTCTACTGTCGTAGACCAGGATAATGAGCCATGGGCTAGCTGGGGACAGATGATTCCGCGTTTTTTTGATGAACATGTATGTTTTGCAAACTATGCAGAAAGTGGTGAACGTGCCGATACCTTTATTAAGGCCGGTCGTCTGAAGAAGGCTTTAACTCAGATGAAAGAAGGGGATTATATGTTTATTGAGTTTGGGCATAATGACCAGAAATTAAAAGGACCGGGCAAGGGAGCCTATTATTCATTTGCCAGCAATTTGAAATATTTTGTAGATGTAGTGCGTGCAAAAGGGGGAATTCCGGTTTTTGTGACTCCTACTCAGCGTCGTTCATTTGATAATTCAGGTAAGATACAGGAAACCCACGAAGACTATCCTGATGCGATGCGTTGGGTTGCCCAGCGTGAGGGGGTGCAGGTGATAGAATTGCATGACATGACCCGTGTGTTTTATGAAGCTATGGGAGTAGAACCTTCTAAAAAAGCTTTTGTGCATTATCCGGCAGGAACTTATCCCAATCAGACGAAGGCTTTGGCTGATAATACCCATTTCAATCCATACGGAGCGTATGAAATTGCAAAATGTGTGATTGAAGGTATTAAGCAGTTGAATCTTCCCTGGGTTAAATATTTGAGAGATGATTATCATCCTTTTAATCCTGCGAGTCCAGATAAAGTGGATACGTTTAAGTGGAATGAAAGTCCTTTCACGGAGATTGAGAAACCTGATGGAAATTGATTTTTGTAAGTTCTAGAGTCTTATAAGTTTTAATAGGTAGGATAAGCTATTTGAGGTAAAAGGGAGAAAGAGCGGATTAAATGATCAATAGTTCGTTCTTTTTTTATTTATCAGTAGATTTATGTACAAAAGCACATGATTGTGTACAATATTCCATGCGAGAGTAATCTCTTTCTGCTATCTTTGGAATTTGAAAATCAGTAAATATGTATATGAAAAAACACATAATGTGGGGAGTCTGGTTGCTAGGGGCAACCTGCTTTTCTTTTTCTGCTTATGCGCAAAACAAGGTGAAAGCGCCAATGGAAGATGTGAACCAGGTAGTTGATTTGACACTGGATAGCTTGAATAAAGCAAAAACAGCCAGACCGGTTGCGGGGTCTACCCGTAAGGGAAATAATCCTGTACTTTTCCTGGTTGGAAATTCAACGATGCGTACTGGTACGTTAGGTAATGGAAATAACGGACAGTGGGGATGGGGATATTTCTTCCATGAATATTTTGATGAAAACAAGATTACTGTAGAAAATCATGCGTTGGGAGGAACCAGTAGCCGTACATTCTATACCCATTTGTGGAAAGACGTCTTGAAAGGGGTAAAAAAAGGTGACTGGGTTATTATCGAATTGGGGCATAACGATAACGGACCGTATGACAGCGGACGGGCACGTGCTTCTATTCCAGGTATCGGCAAAGACAGTCTCGAAGTAACAATTAAGGAAACAGGGGTAAAGGAAACAGTGTATACATACGGCGAATACATGCGTCGTTACATTCGTGAAGTCAAAGCCAAAGGAGCTCATCCCATTCTTTTTTCTCTTACCCCGCGCAATGCTTGGGAAGATAAAGACAGCACTATAATTACTCGTGTAAATAAAACTTTTGGTTTGTGGGCCAAGCAAGTGGCTAAAAAAGAACATGTACCTTTTATTGACCTTAATGAGATAACGGCTCGTAAATTTGAGACTTTTGGCAAGGAAAAGGTAAAATACATGTTCTATTTGGATCGCATCCATACCAGTGTGTTTGGAGCACGGGTAAATGCTGAATCTGCAGCCGAAGGTATTCGTGAATATAAAAAGCTGGAACTTGCCCGTTATTTGAAGCCTGTCGAACAAGATACGGTCACTGGTTCAACCCGAAAGAAAGGCTGTCCGGTGTTATTTACCATAGGTGACAGCACGGTGCGTAATCAGGATAAAGACGAGAATGGTCAGTGGGGATGGGGAAGTGTGATTGCCGAACTGTTTGACTTAAATAGAATTTCTGTAGAGAATTGTGCTAAAGCAGGCCGTAGTGCCCGTACTTATTTGGAGGAAGGTCGTTGGGATAAGGTCTATAATGCCTTGCAACCTGGTGATTTTGTATTGATTCAATTTGGGCATAATGATGCTGGAGCTATTAATACAGGAAAGGCACGCGCTGAACTTCCAGGAGCTGGAGAAGAAAGTAAAGTCTTTTTAATGGAAGCCACTAAAACTTATGATGTGGTATATACATTTGGCTGGTATTTGCGTAAATTTATCCGCGATGCTCAGGAAAAAGGGGCTATACCTATTGTGTTGAGTCATACGCCACGTAATATGTGGGATAATAATGAGATACAACGTAATACCACATCTTTCGGTAAATGGACACGGGAAGCCGCTGAAGCAACAGGTGCGTATTTTATTGACTTGAATAAGTTGTCAGCAGATAAATTGCAACAGATTGGCTATGAGCAAGGCTTGAAATATGTAGCTCCTTATTTCTGTAAGGATCATACACATACATCATTGAAAGGAGCGCACTTGAATGCACAAAGCATTGCAGACGGTTTGAAAGAAACAGATTGTACATTGAAAAACTATTTAAAATAATTGGAGGTACTATGAAACGTGAAGCTTTTAAAATGTTCCTGAAACCAGGATTTGAAAAAGAGTATGAAAAACGCCATGCTGCTATTTGGCCGGAGCTGAAACAGATGTTGTCAGAAAATGGCGTGTATGATTATTCTATTTATTGGGATAAAGATACTAATATCTTGTTTGCTTGTCAGAAAACGAAAGGTGAAGAATCTTCTCAGGATATGGGAAATAACCCGATTGTACAGAAATGGTGGGATTATATGGCTGACATTATGGAGGTGAATCCTGACAATTCTCCGGTTACTATTCCTTTGCCGGAAGTTTTCCACATGGATTGAACAATTCTGTACAAGATTGAAAAAAGTGCATGGCTTTTTTAGTGATGCACTTTTTTTATATTTTTGCAAATAATATATAAAAACAAAGCAGAATGAACAGGCTATTCTTCTTCATATTCTTTTTTATTGTATGGTTGGTAGAAGGAGTTGAGGCTGCAGTGGATGTGCGTTCCACTCGCTTTACAACCACATCCGGATTAGGCAATAATTCGGTCAGATATATGTATCAAGACAGTAAGGGATTCATTTGGATGGGAACTCTTAACGGGCTTAGCCGTTTTGATGGAACTTCTTTTATTACATTCCGTCCTCGAAAAGGAAATAAGCCCTCATTGCCGGATCATCGTATACAGGAAATTATAGAGGACCAGAATTGTTTTTTATGGATAAAGACAACTGGAGAATCAGTCGGGTGTTACGACTTGAAGAAGGACTGCTTTGTGGATTTTACAGGTAGTGGTGAATATTTACGCCATTATTCGAATGTCTATTTTGTCAATAAAAATGAAGCTTGGGTAACGGGAGAAAGAGAAGGATGCCGGTTAATACGCTACCGGAAAGACCGTACTTTTACTTCAATCGCCTTCGATGTTCGTAGTGGGCTTGCGTCCAACCTTATTCGTGATTTGAAGGTAGGTGCAGAAGGTTGGGCCTGGATTGCCACAGGAAAAGGGCTTTATTATTGGGATGGAAAGAAACTTCATGCAGTGGATGAGCGTATGGACTTTATGAGAATAGCTGTTCACAAGAAGAAAACCTATTTCCTGACGAATAAAGGTGATGTGTATACTTTTCTGAATGGGGCTTTAAAGAAGGAAGTTTCTATTGAAGGAGATTTTACTTACTATGATAATTTGATATTAGGTAAGAAGTGGCTTATTTTTAGTGCTACTAATACCTGGAGTTTTGACTTTGAAACGCATGTACTGACTTTAGCTGAAGAGGCACTGCAAATAAAAAGAGCGAAGGTTATTAAAGATAACAAGGGAGAATCGTGGGTTTATGGAAACAGTGGAGTATTAACTTGGATTGATTCCCAATCGGGAAAAGTGACTCCTTTTTTATTGATGCCGGAAGAGAAGCGTAATTATGTGGACAGGGAACGCTATTATGTGGTACATGATTCACGTGGAATTATTTGGATTGGTACTTATGGTAACGGCCTTTTTGTATATGATGTGTCAAACGGGCAAATGAAACATATTGTAGCCGACTCAGACAATACGCAAAGTCTGATTGGCTCAGATTTTTTGCAATGTGTCATAGAAGACCATTCTGGTAATATATGGGTAAGTTCGGAATATACGGGAGTGTCCCGTTTGGAAGTCCTGAATGAAGGTACACTTCGTATTTTCCCGGCAGGTGAAGGGAAGTTTAATCGCTCGAATACGGTACGTACCCTGCACCGTTGTTCTTCAGGAAATATCATTCTTGGAACCCGTGATGGAAGAATGTATGAATACGATTCACAGTTGAATAATAAAAAGGAGGAAACAACTTATGGAAGTAATATTTATGCGGTTGTAGAGGATATGGATGGAGTTCAGTGGTATGCTTCGCGTACCAAGGGACTGATTGTGGGTAACCGTGTATATACACATAATCCTTCCGATTCGTCTTCCTTGGCCTCGAATCAAGTGTTTTGCCTGTTGAAGGATAGTAAAAACCGTATATGGGTTGGAACTTTTGAAGGAGGACTTGATCTGGCCGTTCCGGGCAAGAATGGCTATACTTTCCGCCATTTCTTGACTTCCACTTATGGACAGCGTCAGGTGCGGGTTATTTTTGAAGATGACAATCATTGGGTTTGGGTTGGAACCAGTGAAGGCGTTTATGTGTTTCAGCCTGATAAACTGTTGAAAGATCCGTCTGCATATTATAGTTATACCTTCGATAACGGAATGTTGAGAAGTAACGAGATTCGTAGCATCGCTTCTGATGGGAAAGGGCACATCCTGATAGCAGAGTCGGGAGCCGGATTTTCGGTATGCTCTCTTCCTGAAAATGGAAATTATGCTCAGCTGAAGTTTGAACATTTTGGATTAGAGGATGGATTGGTTAACGGAATGGTACAAACTTTCATCCCAGATATGAATGGTAAAATCTGGATTACCACAGAATTCGGCGTTTCTTGCTTTGATGCGGCCCGTAAAACATTCGAAAACTATTTCTTCTCTACAAATATGCTGGGCAATGTGTATGCCGAGAACTGTGGGCTAAGCTTGGATGACGGCCGTATTGCTTTTGGTACAAATTATGGATTGACGGTGATTGATCCGCGTAGGGTAAAACATCCGGAAAGTAAAACGAAAGTTACGTTTACAGATTTACGGTTGAATGGCATTTCGGTTAGTCCAGATGAACCGGATTCTCCTTTGGATATGTCTTTAGCCTATGCTTCAGAGGTGAATTTACGGTATTATCAAAGTTCTTTTGTGGTAGAATTTTCTACTTTTGACTACTCGGGAGCAGGAGGTTCTAAGTTCAGTTATAAGCTTGAATACTATGATAAGGGATGGAGTGTTCCTTCGTCCTTAAACTTTGCTGCTTATAAAAATCTTTCTCCAGGAACCTATTATCTTCACGTTAAAGCTTCTGATGCTTCCGGATTATGGGGAGCGGAGGAATCTGTATTGAAGATTGTGGTGAATCCTCCTTTCTGGAAAACGCCATGGGCTTATATCTTGTATGTGATAGTGATAGCTGTACTGTTGTACATTGTATTCCGTATTATACGTAATATGAATACTTTGCGTAACAAGATTAAGGTAGAGGAACAGCTTACCGAGTATAAACTGGTGTTCTTTACCAATATTTCACATGAGTTCCGTACTCCGTTGACGTTGATACAAGGTGCGTTGGAGAAAATTCACCGTTTGAAAGTGCCGAAAGAAATGGCTTACTCTCTTAAGATTATGGACAAGAGTACGGAACGTATGCTGCGTCTGATTAATCAATTGCTTGAATTCCGTAAAATGCAGAATAATAAGCTGGCCTTGTCATTGGAAGAGACAGATGTGATAGCTTTCCTGTATGAAATTTATTTGAGCTTCAAGGATGCGGCAGAATCAAAGAACATGGAATTCCGTTTTATTCCTTCTTGTCAGTCGTACCGGATGTTCATTGATAAGGGAAACGTGGATAAAGTAGTGTATAATATTTTGTCTAATGCCTTTAAATACACTCCGTCAAAAGGAAAGATTGAGTTTGTGGTGAATGTAGACGAAGCGGCCGGAAGACTGAAAATGAGTGTATCTGATACGGGTGTGGGTATTCCCAAGGAAAAACGGGGCGAATTGTTCAAGCGGTTTATGCAAAGTAATTTCTCTGGTGACAGTGTAGGCGTGGGGCTGCATCTGACGCATGAACTGGTCAACGTGCATAAAGGAACAATTACGTATGAGGAGAATCCGGGAGGAGGCTCTATCTTTATTGTGACTTTGCCGACGGACAAGTCCGTGTATGAAGAAAAAGATTTTCTTGTGCCGAACAACGTGCTGCTGCGTGAGGAGGAAATGGCTGAAAAGCATTTGGCGGATGTGGTATTGAAGGATGAAGAAGGGCTGGATGAAGTTCTTCCGGTGAATCCGTTGAATAAATACAAGGTCCTGATTGTAGAGGATGATAATGATGTGCGTGAATTCCTGAAAGAGGAGCTGGGAGTATATTTTGAGGTTGTAGCAAAAGCCGATGGAGATGCAGGATTGGAACGTGCGCGTAATTATGATGCGGATTTGATTATCAGTGATGTGGTCATGCCGGGATGTTCAGGTTTTGAACTGACACGGAAATTGAAGACTGATTTTAATACCAGTCATATTCCGGTGATTCTGCTGACGGCCATGACTTCTGTAGACAATCATGTGAAAGGAGTGGAGTGTGGAGCTGATGCTTACATCACGAAACCGTTTAGTCCGAGACTGTTGTTGACACGGGCGTTTAAGTTGATAGAACAGCGTGAAAAACTGAAAGAGAAGTTCTCGCATGACCCGAATCAGGTGCGTCCGGCTCTTTGTTCCTCTGATAAGGATAAATTCTTTGTGGAGAAGATGGGGCGCATTATGGAAACGCAACTGGGGAATCCTCAGTTTACCGTAGATGAGTTTGCTTCCATGATGGGTGTAGGACGTTCTATCTTTTATCGTAAGGTGCGAGGCGTAACAGGTTATTCCCCCAATGAATACATACGTATTATGCGAATGAAAAAAGCGGCAGAACTGCTTTCTTCTCCGGAGAATCTGACAGTGGCCGAAGTTTCGTACCAGGTAGGAATTAACGATCCGTTCTATTTTAGTAAGTGCTTTAAACTCCAGTTTGGTGTGACTCCTTCCGTCTATCAGAAAGGAGGAAGAGGAGAAAAGGAAAAAGAAGCAAATGCCGATTCTGAAGTCAAAGAAGAATAAGCTAGAGGTTGAATCTTCTTTGCTATTTGGAATTTGCAAAAATTAGAAATAAGCGGCCGATAATGTAAATATTTGATGAAAAATGTCGGATATTCTGTAAAGTTCATGATTAAAGGCATGTAAAAGTAATAAATATTGAAATTATATGAAGAAAAAGTATTATCTTTGCACGAATACAAAAACATAGAAGATGGGACATCATCAATTAGACAGTTTAGACGAACAAATTCTGCGTATGATCGCAGGCAATGCACGTATTCCTTTCTTGGAAGTGGCACGTGCTTGTAATGTATCGGGAGCCGCTATTCATCAGCGAATTCAGAAGTTGACGAACCTGGGAATTCTGAAGGGTTCAGAATTTATCATTGATCCGGAAAAGATAGGTTATGAAACCTGTGCTTACATCGGTTTGTATTTGAAGAATCCGGAACAGTTTGACACTGTAACAGAAGCTTTGAAGTTTATTCCGGAAGTCGTGGAATGTCATTTTACGACAGGACAGTATGACATGTTCATCAAGATTTACGCGAAGAACAATCATCACTTGCTGGAAATTATCCATGATAAACTTCAACCGTTGGGCTTGTCGCGTTCGGAAACAATTATTTCTTTCCGTGAAGCTATCAAGCGCCAGATGCCGATAATGGATCTGGCGAATGATGAAGATTAAAATCGCGACGCTTATTTTTGCGTACGTTCGTAATCCACGAAACTATAGGAGTAGAGATGCTTTTCGTCTGTCGGATGGCATTCTCTACTTTTTTCTTTCCATAGCTCCGGACTTACTTCCGGGAAGAATGCGTCGGCGGGTGCCTGCTCATCGTCTACTTCCGTAAGATACAGGCGGTCGGCCAATGGGAGTGCTTCCGTGTAGAGAGTAGCTCCACCGAGGATAAATACCTCTTCGTCTTCCTTGCAGGTATGCAGGGCATCGGCCAGTGTGTGAAAACATTCCGCACCTTCAAAGTGCAGTTCCTGGCGGCTGAGTATCACGTTTCTCCGGTTGGGGAGAGCGCCTTTCGGAAGAGATTCAAACGTGTGGCGTCCCATAATGATGGTATGTCCGGTGGTCAGTGCCTTGAAGCGTTTTAAGTCGTTAGGCAGCCAGTAGAGCAACTTGTTCTGATAGCCTATTCCTCTTTTCTGGTTGATGGCTGCAATGATGGATAGTGTCATGTCTGAGGGTTTTAATGTTTATACAGATACTTTTCCGGCAATGTGAGGCCAGGGATCATAATTCTCTAACTGAAAATCTTCATAGTGGAAGCTGAAAATATCTTTCACGTCCGGATTGATTTTCATGGTAGGCAGGGGACGCGGGGTACGGGTGAGCTGCAGGTCTACCTGTTCCAGGTGATTCAGGTAAATATGGGCATCACCGAGGGTATGAATGAAGTCGCCCGCTTTCAAGCCGGTAACCTGTGCCATCATCTGCAGCAGCAGGGCATACGATGCGATGTTAAAAGGTACTCCCAAAAAGGTATCGGCACTGCGCTGGTACATTTGCAGGCTGAGGCGGCCGTTGGCTACATAAAACTGAAAGAATGCATGACAGGGCGGAAGATTCATGTTGTTCAGGTCGCCCACGTTCCATGCACTGACAATGATGCGCCGTGAGTCGGGATTATGCTTGATGGTTTCCACGGCTTCCGAAATCTGGTCGATGAACTTGCCGTCATAACCCGGCCATGAACGCCACTGGTAACCGTAGATGTGGCCTAAATCGCCGTTTTCATCTGCCCATTCGTTCCAGATTCTGACCCCGTTTTCTTGCAGGTATTTCACGTTGGTATCTCCTTGTAAGAACCAGAGCAGTTCATGGATGATGGATTTCAAGTGAAGTTTCTTGGTCGTGACAAGCGGGAAGCCCTCTTCCAGGTTGAAGCGCATCTGATGTCCGAACACGCTGATGGTGCCCGTTCCGGTACGGTCTTCTTTTCGTACTCCTTCCGTACGGATGCGGTGCAACAAATCGAGATATTGTTTCATGATTGGATTTTTTTGTTTGTGCAAAGGTAGCTAATTTTTTTGTATTTTTGCCGCCGTAATCAATTGCTGGAAACATGAATTTACCTTCTGATTTTATCCTCCGTACGCGTGAGTTGCTGGGAGATGCGGAGTTTGCTGCTTTGACTGAAGCATTGGAAAAAGATACGCCTGTCAGTATTCGTATGAATACGGATAAAAGTGGCCTTGTTCCGCAGGAAAGCACCTCTGTGCCTTGGTGTTGCGAAGGATATTACCTGTCCGGTCGTCCGTCGTTTACGTTCGACCCTTTGTTTCATGCGGGCTGTTATTATGTGCAGGAAGCTTCGTCCATGTTCCTTGAACAGGCGTTGCGTCAGTATGTACACGAGCCGGTCACGATGCTCGATTTGTGCGCGGCTCCGGGAGGAAAATCTACCTTGGCCCGTAGCGTACTTCCGGAAGGCAGCTTGCTGGTGGCCAATGAGGTGATGCGCAACCGTTCGCAGGTGCTGGCTGAGAATCTGATAAAATGGGGAAATCCGGGGGTGATTGTAACCAATAATGATCCGGCTGATTTTACAGAATTAGGACCGCTGTTCGATGTGATTCTGACAGATGTGCCCTGTTCGGGTGAAGGAATGTTCCGCAAGGATGAAGTGGCCGTGCAGGAGTGGAGCATAGAGAATGTGGATACCTGCTGGCAGCGTCAGCGCCGTATTTTACGGGATATATGGCCTTGCCTGAAGACCGGAGGCTTGTTGATTTATAGCACATGTACATACAATCGGGAGGAAAATGAGGATAATGTGGCATGGATTGCTCAAGAACTTGGGGCTGAGGTACTTCCTTTGGAAACGCAGCCGGACTGGCGCATTACGGGAAATCTGACCGGTACGGAGTTTCCGGTTTACCGTTTCCTGCCTCATAAGACTACGGGTGAAGGTCTGTTTATGGCAGTGCTGCGGAAAACAGCGGATGAACCCGCGGTGAGTGTGCGGACAAAGACCGGTGGAAAGGCTTCCAAAAAAGGAAAAGGAGGTAAGGTGGTTGCGCTTCAAGTGCCAAAGGAGATGAAAGCCTGGGTGCAGGGAGCCGGAGACTATGTGTTTGAAGTAAATGACAGTGAAGCGATGGCTTTTCCTACTGCCTATAAAGATACGTATGACTTGCTGAAGAGCCAGTTGCGCATACTGCATGCCGGAATTTCTTTGGGAGAATTGAAAGGAAAGGACTGGCAGCCTTCGCATGCATTGGCTATGAGTACCGTTTTTGAGAGAGAGTCGTTCCCGATGGCTGAACTGACTTACCCGCAGGCTATTGCTTATTTGCGGAAAGAAGCGGTAGTACTTTCACCGGAAGTGCCGAAAGGGTATGTGACATTTACTTATCAAGGTCAGGTATTAGGATTTGCCAAGAATATCGGTAACCGGGCCAATAACTTGTACCCGCAGGAGTGGCGAATCCGAAGCGGATATTTGCCGGAAATTATTCCGGATTTATTCGGGTAAAAAAACGCCTTTACGTTTACGCTAAAACGCAAGTACGTTTTACTTGAAACGCAAGTGCATTTTAATCAAAACGTAAGTACGTTTTCCTTCAAACGCAAGTGCGTTTTTCAGGAGGAATTCAAGCGTTTTGATTAAAAGTATGCAACTTGCTGATATATAGTATACTATTCTATTTCAATGTGAGGGGGATTCCTTTATAAAAATCCAGTATTTTGGTACGGAACAGGTAGTCGTACTTAGCTTGTACACAGTCGGACACCGCTTTCATCCAGTTAGTCCGTGCCTCGTTGTATTCCGTAGCGTTTGCTTTTCCGTACATGTATTTTTCTTTCATCAGCTTAAAAGAAGCTTCTGCTGCTTCATCTGCCACCTGACTGCTCTGGTATTTGCTTTCTGCATTGACTGCGTTGTAGTAGGCTTGCTGGATTTCCTTGTAAAGTTTCTTCTTGGTTTCTTCCAGTTGCCAGTTTAAGGTAGTCTGTTCAAGGCGTGCCGTGCGTACGCGGTTGCGTGTACTAAGTCGGTTGAAGATGGGAATGCTTAACGAGAGTCCTACATACTGGCTGAAATTATCTTTCAGCTGAGAGTGGAAGCTCGGATTTTCTCTTCCCGATACATTATAATAACTTGTTCCAAGTCCGGCTCCGAAGTTTAGTTGCGGATAATAGGCACTTTGTGCAATGCGGATGCTGCGTGCAGCTCCTTCCAGACGGTATTGTGCAGCCTTGATGGACGGCTTGGTTAGCAAAGCCTGACTGTAGATTTCGGCAGGAGGAGTCAGTGTACCGAACAACTGCTCAGGCTGGATGTCGGGAGAAACAATCCGGAAATTGTCGGGAGAGGGCAGTTCCAGCAACTGGCTTAAATCGAGCAGAGACAGACGGTAGTCATTCTCAGCCTGCACCAGTGACAACTGGTCTTGTGCCACGCGCGACTTGGCTTCATACCATTCCGCTTCTGGTGCCTTTCCATTCTTGAAATAGGCTTCCTTTTGTGCCAGCATTTCCTGACTTAACTCTACCTGCTGCCGGGCTATCTTGACCAGTTCTTCGTTGAACAACACCTGCAAGTAAGCAGAGGCTACCTCAATGCTGATGTCTTCTTTGGCCTTGTTCAAATCTTCGGTGGCTGCTTTCAGGTTCAGTTTGGAGAGCGCAATGTTGTTGGGTATCTGCATGCCGGTGAACAAGGGTACGCTCGTACTCAGGTTGAGGCCGGTATTCTGTGTGTTGATACTCTGGTACGTATTGTTGGCCTGCAAGCTTCGTCCGAAGTTGAAAGAGTGAGAGGCATTACCGTTCAGGTCGGGCAGACGGCTCCATTTGGCGGTGTTCAGTTCCACTTCGCTTTTGTCGCGTGCGGCTTCCTGTTGTTTGACGGTCAGGTTATGAGCAATGGCATAGTCGATGCAGCGAGTCAAGTCCCATGCCTCCTGTGCTTGTGTGCCATTGGCCAGCAGCACGCTGATGCTCAGTGCTGTCAGTAATTTGGTATTGATTTTCATGGCTTACATTTCTTTTTTAAGTCCGCGAATCGATTCGTTGGCTTTCAGCCCGCTTTTAATCTCGATGTTCACTCCGTCGCTGATGCCGGTCTGTACCTGACGGCGGGTAAACTTCTGTGTCGGTACGCTGTCCGTCAGCACATATACGAAAGTGGAGTCACCGCTGAATTCGATGGCACTTTCCGGTACAGTCAGGGCATTGTTGGCCCGCTGGAGTTCGATTTCCGCATTGGCACTGTAGCCGGAGCGGATGGTGATGCTGTCGGGCACCGTGATGGCAGCCTTGATTTCGAACTGGTTGGCTCCGTTATTTTCTACGCTTTTAGGAGAGATGTATTCCAGTACGGCATCGAATTTCATGTCCTGCAAGGCTCCCAATGTGATTTTTACAGGAGTTCCTTCGTGAATACGTCCCACTTCTGTTTCGTCCACGTTACCTCTGAAGATGAGGTCACTCATATCGGCTACGGTGGCGATAGTAGTACCGTCGTTGAATGTGTTACTCATGATGACTGAGTTACCTACCTTGATGGGGACGTCCAGAATCAGTCCGTCAATCGTAGAACGAATCAGCGTGCTGCTGAAGGAGGCACTGCTCTTGGTGATACCTTCTTTCACGATTTCCAGGTTGTCTTTGGCAGCCTGGAGTTCTTCTCTGGCTTGTTTGGCTGCTAATAAAGTCTTTTCATACTCCTCGCTGCTCACCAGTTTGCTCTGGTAAAGCTTCTCCATACGTTCCAGGTCAGTTTCAGCCTGACGGCCGTTGATTTCGGCCAGGCGCACACGGCTTTCGGCAGAGTTGAGCGAACCTAATTCGGGGATTACCTTGACTTTGGCGATGATTTCTCCTTTTTTCACCGTTTCTCCGGCTTCCTTGTAGACTTCGGATATGATACCGGAAATCTGCGGCTTGATTTGCACCTCATCGCGTGGCTCAATTTTTCCGGTAGCCACGGTGATTTGTGCCAAGTCGGTGGTTTTGGTGTGGAGAATATCGTAGGCCGTATCTTTCGGCTGCGATTTCTGATAAAGGAATACAAATGTGCCGATAAAGATGAGTGCAATCAGCACCAGCGAAATAATCTTGATGTACTTTTTCATATCAACTTTGGTTTTTTGTTTGTCTTGTGGTTTTATTTATTCGTCGCGTATGGCCTCAATGGGTTTGATGCTCATGGCCCGGTAGGCAGGAGCCAGTCCGGCTAACAGTCCTAAAATCAGGAGGAGAGCACAAGCACCGATTGCCTGCCAGAAACTGATTTGAAATTCGGTGGGAGAGGTCGGGGTGGAGGTTCCCATTTCTGTCAGGTTCAACAGGAAGACAGCAAAGGAAATGCCGGCCATACCTGCCAGGATGGTCAGTACCATACTTTCGGAAAGAATCTGCGACAGAATGTCGTTCGGGCGGGCTCCGATGGCACGGCGTATGCCGATTTCGGTGGTCCGTTCCTTTACTGTGACCATCATGATGTTGCTCACACCGATGGCTCCTGCCAGCAGGGTGCCGAGGCCCACCATCCATCCCAAAATCCGAATGCCGGAAAACAAGTTGTCTACCATGCTGAACATGGCTTCAGCGTTGACCAGAATAACGGCCTGTCCGTCGTCCGGATGAATCAGGTGTGCTTTTTTGACCACTTGCTCTACCTTTTTCTCTACTTCACCGATGGAGTATCCTTTACGGGCCGTATAACAGAGTAGCTGTACATTTTGTCCGAAGTTGTAGTTCTGTTGCATGGTGGAAAACGGGATGATGACCGACGTTTCGGACTGTCCTTGTATAGAAATGTTTCCTACCGCCATGCTTACCCCGATTACCCGGTAATAGATGCCATTGACTTCAATAAATTTTCCGCAAGGGTCTTCCCCTCCCGGAAACAAGGTTTCGTAAATACGCTTTCCAATCACGCAGACTTTCCGCTGGTCGCGTATGTCAATGTCGTTGATGAACCGCCCGAACACGATGTTGGGTTCTTCTATTTTCTGGTATTCCGGATAAAGTCCTTTCAGCGTACCTGAGATTTTATTCTCATTATAAATGGCATTGATGCCCCATTTGGCCAGTGTGGCGGTCACGGTTTCCAGTTCACTGACCTGTTTTCTCACACGTTCCACATCCTTGTTTTCCAAATCCCAGTATCTGCCTTGCTGAAAACCTTTGTAGGCCTTGCTCGTCTTGTTTGTACCCAGAAAACCTGAATTGGTGGCAAAGCCTTCAAACTGGCGCGAAAGCATTTGCTGTAGTCCTTTGGCACCTCCCATCAGGGAAATCAGCATGAATATTCCCCAGAAAATACCGAAGGCAGTCAGGAAGCTTCTGGTTTTGTTGCGGGTGATAGTGAGAAGAATCTCTTCCCATGTGTCTAAATCAAATCGTCTCATGGTCAGTCTGCTCTAAGTGCTTCAATGGGTCGGATTCTGGCTGCTTTTCTTGCTGGGAAAAGTCCGGCCAGCGTACCGGCGATAACTAATGTCAAAGTAGCTTCTATGGCGATGGACAAGTCTACAGTCGGGTTTTCGAAAAAGGTCATCGAAAAGACGCCCATATCCATGGTCTGTTTACCAGCTACCTGATTCATGTATTCTGTCACGGCAATGCCTGCCACCATGCCAATATAGCCGAAGAAAGTCGTGATAGTCACACTTTCCGAGATAATCAGCCAGAGAATGGAAGCGGGTTTGGCCCCCAAGGCTTTGCGGATGCCGAATTCGTGCGTGCGTTCGCGGACGGTAATCAGCATGATGTTACTCACTCCTACGATGCCGCTGAGCAGGGTAAAGATTCCGATTACCCAGATGGCGGTATGCAGGATTTGGGTAGCTGTCTGCTGTTGCAGGTATTGCGTAAAGCGGTTCCATATCCAGATGGCTCCTTCGTCGGTAGGCGAGAATTGTTTCTTCAGCCCTAAAGCCTGCCGGTATTCCGTCTCAAATTGTTCGTTGGTCGGTTCATCGGCTAGCCCTTTGGTCGTAAATGTGATGTTGTCTATACTGTCACCCTTCTGATAGATGGTTTGCAGGGTAGTGAATGGCACGAGAGCAGAAGGCGAAAAACTGTTCTGGTCGGTATAGATACCTACCACCTGATAGGGTACACCTTGTGCGTTCAGGTATTTCCCGATAGGAGAAGTGTGAGGAAAAAGGTTCTTTACCGTTTTTTCATGCAGTACGATAATTTTTCGCCGTTCTTCCATATCGCGTGCATTGACGAAGCGTCCTTCTTTAATCTTGATGGCTTCAAGTGAAGGATAGTTGGGAAAAACTCCGTTGATTCCGATACTGAGGGCTTCTTTCCCGTAAGTAAGAATGACATCACTTTTGCTGACGGTGGCACCGGTTTGGATGATGTGGTCAGGAAATGAAGTGGCGGTGAGTTCGCGGTCACTTTCTTTCAGGTAAATGCTGCGGCCCTCTTTCATTCCTTTGTAAGGTTGTGAGGTCATGCCCGGATAGATTTTCATGGAGTTCATAATCATGCCTTTCGACTGGTTCTCAAAGGCATGGATGAGGCCGTTTCCGGCTCCCAATAATACAATCAGCATGAAGATGCCCCATGCTACGGAAAAGCCGGTCAGCAGGGTGCGCAATTTATTGCGCATGATGGTTCCGTAGATTTCTTGTATTAATTCTGTCATGGCTGGTGTTTTATTTCATGAATCCGTTTTTGCCAAATGGAGATGCATTGTGGTCAATGTTGTCTTCTATGCGTTCTATCAGTCCGTCCTTGATATGGATAATCTTATCGGTCTGGTTGGCGACTCCGCTTTCGTGGGTGACTACTACGATGGTCAGTCCTTCTTTCTCGTGCAGTTCCTTTAGAATCTGCATGACTTCTACCGAGGTCTTACTGTCCAATGCTCCGGTCGGTTCGTCTGCTAAAATGATTTCAGGCTTTGAAATTAATGCGCGTGCAATGGCTACACGTTGTTTTTGTCCGCCCGACATTTCATTCGGGAGGTGGTGTGCCCATTCTTTCAATCCTAATTTATCCAGGTATTCCATGGCCAGCAGATTACGCTTTTTTCGGCTTACACCTTGATAAAATAAGGGAAGGGCCACATTCTCCATGGCGTTCTTGAAAGAAATGAGGTTGAATGACTGGAAGATGAAGCCAATCATACGGTTGCGGTACTCGGCAGCCTTGCTTTCGCTCAGGTCACGAATCAGTACATCGTTCAGGTAATATTCCCCTGAATCATAGTTGTCTAAGATGCCTAAGATGTTCAGAAGGGTAGACTTTCCGGAACCGGAAGAACCCATGATGGAAACGAATTCTCCTTTGTCAATATGAAGGTTGATACCTTTAAGTACATGAAGGGGAGTACCGTTGTAATAGGTTTTGTGAACGTTTTCTAAGTGTATCATTTGGTTTGTGTGAATTTATTGATTTATCAGGTCTCGCAAAAATAAGAAAAGTGAAAAGCTTCGAAAAATAATGCTTTAAAAATTTGCTCTGTTTTTACTGATTATTTACTTTTGTCCGTAGATAATTAACCCTAAATAGAGAAATGTCATGACAATAAACATGGAAAAACCTTATGTGGTAGGTATGGACATTGGCGGAACAAACACTGTATTTGGTGTAGTTGACTCACGTGGTAATGTGTTGGCTTCTGATTCTGTCAAGACACAGCAATATGAAAACATTGACGACTATGTTGATGCTGTATGTAAGAAACTTCTTCCTCTGTTGTCACAGTTTGGTGGAGCTGAAAAAATAAAAGGTATGGGAGTGGGTGCTCCTAACGGAAACTATTATAGCGGTACTATTGAATTTGCACCTAACTTGCCTTGGAAAGGAATCATTCCTCTGGCTTCAATGTTTGAAGAACGTCTGGGTATTCCGACTGCACTGACTAACGATGCCAATGCGGCTGCTATCGGTGAAATGACTTATGGTGCTGCACGTGGTATGAAAGATTTTATCATGATTACCTTGGGAACTGGTGTAGGTAGTGGTATCGTAATCAACGGACAGTTGGTTTATGGTCATGACGGATTTGCCGGTGAATTGGGCCACGTAATTGTAGACCGTAACGGTCGTGCATGTGGATGTGGTCGTAAGGGATGTTTGGAAACTTACTGTTCTGCCACAGGTGTGGCTCGTACAGCACGCGAATTCCTGGTACAGCGCACAGAACCCAGTTTGCTGAGAAATATTCCGGCAGATGAAATTCAGTCAAAAGATGTATATGATGCAGCTGTGAAGGGTGACAAGCTGGCTCAGGACATTTTTGAATTTACTGGTCGTATTTTGGGACAGGCTTTGGCTGATTTCATTGCTTTCTCAAGTCCTGAAGCAATTGTATTGTTCGGTGGTCTGGCTAAGTCAGGTGATTACATCATGAAGCCGATTCAGAAAGCTATTGATGAAAACATCCTGAAGATTTATGCAGGAAAAACAAAATTGTTGCTTTCTCAGTTGAAAGATGCAGATGCAGCCGTATTGGGTGCAAGTGCATTGGGATGGGAAGTAAAAGAAAACTAATGTATTTATAAGAATAAAAAATCAGCCCCGGCAATTTGTCGGGGCTGATTTTTTATTCTTATTTTTCGATGGTTATTTTGCAGGGTTGTTCAAGGGATTTTTTCCATTCTTGTGCGTAAGAGAACCATGTTTTTGAATCAGGGAATCCGAATTTTTCCTTACGTGAAGTAAACATGGTGTAGTATCGGAAACTCTTTTCTTGGGGGGCGCTGACGGTGTACAGGAAGTTTTCCTTGTCTTTAGCTTCCTTTCTGATGTATTTCTTTGGGATATAAGTCGCCAGACCGACTGTTTCTTTTTTGTATTTGATGGTGTCGCCTACGGGCCAGTCGGTTCCCCAGCTGGCAACCAGTCCCTCGTGGTCTGAATACATGGTAGCGCTGTAACCGATATTTTGCACGCCTGTGCAGAAAGTCTCTTTATCTAAAGGCTGGTCAAATAATACGTCTACTTGTGCGTCACGGTGTCCGGCATATAGTGTGTAGCGGTTAATCATATTCAGTTCTTTTCCCTGGTATTCCCAACCTTTTACTTCAGCGTCGGCAATGGTACGTACCGGACCGCTGGCGATGAGGCGTTGTCCGCGGAAGGCCACAGGCTGAATGTCGGTAGCTTGTGAACCGTCCCATCCTCTTAATGTTCCGGCTCCGCAACTGCCTCTTACCAGAATCACGTCATCTCCGAATCCTTTTTGTAATTGCTCGTCTGTAGGATAGAACATGCTTTCTTCTATTTCCAGACCTTTGTTGAACTTTCCGTATAAATCAGTTGTCTGTTTCTCGTTAAAGTAGATGCGGTAGGCCACCAGCTCGCTTTCGAACGCAATACCGTGATGTTGCAGAATCGTGTAAGTGTAGCTGTCGCCCGGAGCATATACAGCTGTGCCATGAGCGTATTCATTTGATTTGGCTGTGCGGAACAGCATTTCTGCAAACACACGGGCTGGATAGGTCTTGTTTGTTTTGGCAGAGGAAAGAGTCAGGGTGAATACTTTTTTGGATTGCGCCGGCAAATTAGTCACGAAAGCCAGTTCATCAGCTCTTAAATCGAAGTTTAAATCGTCCAACTGTGAAGGTATTTCATTGTTTCCTTCTTTCACAACGGCCGATTTAACGGTGAATCCTGTATTTAAAGAATGAATATCAATTACTACAGGTTCGTCGGTTTTAGCTGTATTCCAAGGATTTTCAACAATCACTTTAATGGTCTTTTCTGCCGTCTGGGCAAAAAGCATACTCCCGCTGTAAATGAAAGCGAGGCAAAGAGTGGGAAACTTTTTCATTGTAATAATGTGTTTATATATAAGATTAATGTGATTCACGTATGTTTCTTTAAGCTATTATCCTCCTGAACATGCTGCCTTCACAGGGGACATGCAGGAGGATAATAAATCTAATTCTAACCTAAATAATATTATGAAAAACCTTTTTTATTCAGGATGCAAAAATAAACTTTCTGTTTGATATATGCTTGCAATTTTTGATTTTATCAGTGAAAAAACTGAGCATAATTTTACGTGATTAAATATTTTGCCTCAATAAATGTAAATAGTGTAAATAAAGTTTGTATCTTTGCCCCAAATTTATAATTGAAAATAATATGAGTTATAATTTGCTGAAAGGAAAAAGAGGTATTATTTTTGGTGCACTGAACGAACAGTCTATCGCTTGGAAAGTGGCAGAAAAGGCTGTAGAAGAAGGTGCCGTTATCACACTCTCTAATACCCCTGTAGCAGTACGTATGGGTGAGGTCTCTGCTTTGGCGGAAAAATTAAACTGTGAAGTGATTCCGGCTGACGCTACCTCTGTAGAAGATTTGGAAAATGTCTTTAAGCGTTCAATGGAGGTATTGGGCGGAAAGATTGACTTTGTACTTCATTCTATCGGTATGTCTCCAAATGTTCGTAAAAAACGTACTTACGACAATTTGGACTATGACATGTTGAGTAAAACATTGGATATTTCAGCCGTTTCATTCCATAAAATGATTCAATCTGCCAAGAAGTTGGATGCCATCAATGAATACGGTTCTATCGTAGCTTTGAGTTATGTGGCTGCACAGCGTACATTCTATGGTTATAATGATATGGCAGACGCAAAGGCTTTGCTGGAATCAATTGCTCGTAGTTTCGGTTATATTTACGGACGTGAACACCATGTACGTATCAATACCATTTCTCAGTCACCGACTATGACTACTGCCGGATCGGGCGTGAAAGGTATGGACAAGTTGTTCGACTTTGCCAACCGTATGTCTCCTCTGGGCAATGCATCGGCTGATGAATGTGCTGATTACTGTATCGTAATGTTCTCTGACCTGACTCGTAAGGTGACTATGCAGAACTTGTTCCACGATGGAGGTTTCTCTAGCGTAGGTATGAGCTTGAGAGCCATGGCAACTTATGAAAAAGGGCTGGATGAATATAAAGATGCCAATGGCAATATAATTTACGGATAATATTGAATGTATCGGCTTATTTTTATATTACTGAGTATGATCGTCTTTTCTGCTTGTCGTTCTGACAAGCAGAAAGACGATTTTTCGTTTTCAGGAATAAAGATAGCTCGATATGACCGCTTGCAGTATGAAGCAACTGTGCAGAACAGTTTCTTTTCCTTGCAGCGGATGAATACTGAATTTGCCCAGGAGACCCGTCTGCTGATAGAGGAAGTGCTTGATTTGGGTTCTGTGGATATGGTAGACATGAACGACCGTTTGTGTGCCTATTTCTCGGATTCCATATTGGTACATTTAATGGAAGATGCGGGAGAGAAGTTTAAGGACGTGAGTAGCCTTGAACAGCGTCTGACGCAGGGATTCAGCAACCTGAAAAAAGAAATTCATGAGTTGCCGGTTCCGCAGATTTATACGCAGATTTCTGCCCTGAATCAGTCTGTCGTTGTTGGAGACAGTATTTTGGGAATCAGTCTGGACAAGTATATGGGGAGTGACTATCCTCTCTATCAAAAGTATTATTACGCAAACCAGCGACGCTCGATGTCGCCGGAATACATCGTGCCTGATTGTTTTACCTTTTATTTGCTGGGCCAATATCCTTTCTTGTGGCAGGAAGGTCATCGTTCTTTGATGGATATTCTGCTGTATCGGGGGAAAATAGCCTGGACTGTGGAAACTATTCTTGAAGGGAATGGAAGCGGCAAAACGGCTTTGGGCTACTCCAAGGAAGAAATAAAATGGTGTGAGCAGCACGAAAAAGAACTTTGGGAGGAAATCCGCCAGAACCATTATATGGAGACTACCGACCCAATGATTATTCGCTCGTATGTATCTTCTAACACACGGCTTCTGTTTAATGGTGAAAAGACTCCTCCTTTCTTGGGAATATGGCTGGGCATGAAGGTGATAGAGCGCTATATGAAGAATCATCCGGAAATGACCCTAAAGAGTTTGTTGGAATGTACGGATTATTCTGAAATAATAAAAGAATTAAACTGATTGACTTAAAGATTCCTTATGGAAGTTGCATTGTATTTGTTGCCTGTTACTTTAGGTGATACGGCTATCGAAAAGGTTTTACCCTCTTATAATCGGGAGATAATTGTCAATATAAAGCATTTTATAGTGGAAGATGTGCGTTCGGCACGCCGTTTCCTGAAAAAGGTGGATGCGGATATTTGTATTGATGAGCTTACTTTTTATCCGTTGAACAAGCATACTTCTCCGGAAGCTATATCGGGTTATCTTGCTCCGCTTGCAGAGGGACACTCCATGGGAGTTATTTCTGAGGCCGGTTGTCCGGCTGTGGCCGATCCGGGAGCCGATGTGGTAGCTATTGCCCAGAAGCGGAATTTTAAGGTTGTTCCTCTGGTAGGGCCTTCTTCTATTATCTTGTCAGTAATGGGCTCTGGATTTAATGGACAGAGTTTTGCTTTTCATGGGTATCTACCGATAGAACCGGCCGACCGCATGCGTCGTTTGAAAGAGTTGGAGGCACGTGTTTACTCCGAAAACCAGACCCAGTTGTTTATCGAAACTCCTTATCGGAACCATAAGATGCTGGAAGACATTTTGAAAACTTGTCGTCCGCAAACGAAATTGTGTATTGCAGCCAATATAACTTGTGAAGGAGAATTTATTCAGACCAAAAGCGTAAAGGAATGGAAGGGAAAATTACCGGAACTGAATAAGATTCCTTGTATCTTCCTGATTTATAAGTAGTATTTTATTTGAACTCTTTCCATATCTGGGCCACCATGTGGAGACGGTCGCATTCAATTCTTAGTTCGTTACTGAACTTTTCCGGATTTTGTCTGATGTCTTCACAAGTAAAGAAGTAGCCTTCCGAGAGTTTGAATTCATCTTCATGGCTGACGGGAAGTATATATAACTGCACGAAAGCCGGTGTACTGCCCTGTGTACGGTAGCTGAGGATGAGTCTTGGAAAAAACTTCTTCTTATGTGTGGTGTGAGAAGTTGACTGATGTTTTTTTACCAGGTTCTTTGCGTGACGCTGGCTTTTTCTTAACGGTCCGTCAAATAAAGTCTTGATAGGGGCATCCCAGATTGTTGTGTTTTCTGTATGCGGAGTCAGATATATTTTTCCGTTACAGATGGGAACAATCCGTATGATATGTTGCTCTTGAGGAGATTGTGTGGCAGCAATCTGTATTCCTACGATGTTAATGACCAGACATATTACGTAAATAAGTGTAGGAATCAGATAGATGATTCCAAAGTTATTTTCAGGGGAAAAGGGAATCAGCTTGTTGTATAGGAAAAACAAAATGATCAAGTGGATGCTGGAAAAAATCACGATTATTTTTGCTTCCAATAGGTAAGAAGAAGTGAAATTAAGATGAAACTTCTTCAAAAAATTCCGATAAATTTCCGGGGCCGTTACATGGATGAAGGCACATATTAACAGCATGAATTCCAATGAAGGAGTCAGGCTGTTCTTAGGAATGTAATCATATCCGGTGAACAGTCTTAAAAGGAAGCAGACACCGATTCCAATAGTTCCTTGCAAAAGAAAGAAATTAAGTCCTTTCAGGCGCAACACATCATAAAGCAGTCCCGCAATGCTGATAGCAAGTCCTGTTCCCAACATGGCAGTCGTTGGGAACAGATGAATGCCTATCAGTGTGATAATGATAGGAAGCAATCCAAATGATACAATTTTATCTTTGTATTTGAGCAATAGATTCATCGTTGAAAAGCATCTGTTGATAAAATTGCAACAAATGGAAAAAGAAAATTGTTCATTGTCTGCGGAGATGTTTTTCAGCATGGTAAGAAGAACGTACCAACGGACCGCTTTCTACAATTTCAAATCCTTTGGCTTCACCTATCTCTTTAAATTTCTTGAACTGGTCTGGATGGATGTATTCTGCTACCGGATAATGCTTGGCAGTTGGTTGCAGGTATTGTCCGATGGTCAGTATCTGGCAGCCGTTCTGTAGCAGGTCGTCCATCGTTTCTTCTACTTCTTCTGTGGTTTCTCCCAGTCCTACCATGATACCGGATTTGGCTTTTAGTCCATTGTCTGCAATTTGGCGGATAACTTTCAGACTGGTATCATAATCTGCTACACTTCTGACCTGTGGACTGAGACGGCGGACGGTTTCCAGGTTGTGTGAAAGAATATCGGGACGTGTTTCAATGACCTGTTGCAGTAATTCGCTGTGGCCTTGAAAATCGGGAATAAGTGCCTCTATGGTGGTGTCAGGACACAATTTTCGGATGGCCATCAGGGTGGCAGCCCAGTGTGAGGCACCTAAATCCTTTAAATCGTCCCGGTCGACAGAGGTGATGACCGCGTGGTCAAGCTTCATGAGCTGGATGGACTGGGCCACTCTGAGCGGTTCCTCCGGGTCCAATGGGAGAGGTCTTCCGGTTTGCGTATTACAAAATTTGCAGGAACGGGTACAGATGGCTCCTCCAATCATGAAGGTAGCAGTTCCTTTTCCCCAGCATTCACCTAAGTTGGGACAGCGTCCACTGCTGCAGATGGTATGAAGCTTATGGGTATCTACAATGCGTTTGGTTTCAGTATATCGGGCATTGGTGCCAATCTGGATTTTTAGCCAATCAGGCTTTCTGATGTGTGTCATAGTGGTAAGATAAAAGAACAAAGAAAAACAGATGACACCAGTTTTTGGTGGCTGGTGTCATCTGCTAAAATGAAATATTATAGGTTCTGCAGGAAGAAATTAGCCACTCTGTTCATCAGGTGGTTGCGGGTATTTCCTCCGAAGATACTGTGGTTACGGTTGGTGTAAATCTGTGCATCAAACTGGATGTTTGCCTGTACCAGTGCTTCACTGTACTCCATGAAATTCTGCAGGTGTACGTTGTCGTCTGCACTTCCATGAATGAGCAATAGCTTTCCTTTCAGCTTGGATGCACGGCTGATGGCAGAAGAAGCTTGGTAACCGTCACCGTTTTCTTTCGGTGTGCGCATGAAACGTTCGGTATAGACTGAGTCATAGAATCTCCAGTCTGTCGGAGCGGCAATGGCAACTCCGGCCTTGAATGCGCCTGAACCTTCGCTCATTGACATCAGCGTGTTGTATCCTCCATAGCTCCAACCCCAGATACCAATACGGCTTCCATCTACGTAAGGCAGAGTAGATAGGTATTTAGCTGCTTCAGCCTGGTCGGTAGCTTCTTTCACGCCGATGGAAAGGTAAGTGCATTTTTCGAATGCTGCTCCTCTACCTCCGGTACCGCGTCCGTCCACGCAGACCATGATATAGCCTTTGTCGCACATTACGGCTTCAAACATACCCCCGTCACTGAAGCTTCCGATACCCCACTTGTCGAGTACCTGCTGAGAACCAGGACCGCTATACTGGTGCATGATTACCGGATATTTCTTGGAAGGATTGAAGTTGGCCGGTTTCATCATCCAACCGTTCAGTTCTGCTCCTTCGCTGGTTTTGAAAGAGAAAAACTCTTTTGTCGGCATGTTCAACTGCGCTGTTTTGCTTTTCAGTTCTTTGTTGTCAAGCAGTGTAACCATTTCCTGACCCTTGTTGTTGTTCAGCGTAATAAGGGTAGGAGTCTGCGCACTGGAATACGTATTGATGTAATAATTCAGGTTTTTGCTGAATAACGCACTGTTTGTTCCGGTACGTGTAGAAAGTTTGGTCTTTTTACCCTTTCCGTCAATTTTGTACACCGCAGTGCGCAAGGGGCTTCCTTCGTTGCTGGTGTAGTAGAAAACATTTGCTTTCTGGTCCCATCCCAGGAAATCCTTTACCTCAAATTCTCCTTTTGTGATTTGTTTCACCAGGTTTCCTCCAATGGTGTACAGGTAAAGGTGGTTGTATCCATCCCGTTCACTCATCATCACAATGTGTTCAGGATAGAAAGTGATGTCTGAGTAAGCTTGTTCTTTGATGTATTGTTCAGCCTCGTCGCGGATGGCTACTTTGCAGATGGCACTGCGTGGATTGGCCATATAAAGGTCGAAGCGGTTCTGGTGGCGATTCAATGTCATGATAGCCAGCTTTTCCGGATCATCGGTGAATTTGATGCGAGGTACATAACCGTCAGAATCTACAGGAAGTTCCATTTTACGGGTTACACGACTTTTTATGTCAAAAGAATGTACGCTAACCTTGGAGTTTACAACTCCTGCTTTGGGATATTTGTAGTCATAGCTTCCCGGATAGGTAGTGTACTCTGTTTTTTCCGGAGCCATACCCTTATACCATGGGAAAGAGTACATGGGAACCTGGCTTTCATCGAAGCGGACGTATGCAATCATTTTACTGTCTGCACTGAAATCGAAGGCGCGGTTATAGCTGAATTCTTCCTCATATACCCAGTCAGGAATACCGTTGAGTACCTTGTTGTACTCTCCGTCTTTCGTTACCTGCGATTCACTGTTACCGAAAAGCAGTTTGATAAGGTAGATGTTGTTGTTGCGCACAAACGCAATCTGGTGACTGTCGGGCGAGAACAAAGGAACCTGCTGCGGACCGTTGTTTGACAAGGGTTCAAGTGTACGGTTTCTCACATTGTATATATAATATACAGCTGTGAATGAACGGCGGTAAATCGGCTTGGTTTCCGTTTGAATCAATATCAGGCTTTCGTCCGGTGACATGATATAGTCATCGAAACTTTTCAGCTTGTGGTTGCGGGCAGTGGCTACGTCAAAGATGGTAGCTACCTCTTTACCGGTCTTAAAAGAGTATTTGACGATTCGTTTGTGGTCCTTGCTGATCTGGGTGTAATGTTCACCGTCCAGCATCGGTTTTAATCCCTGTATACTTTGTGCGCGATAGGTGCCGTTGGCTACATCCTGTAGCGTTACCTTTTGCGCCTGCAGAGTAACCAGGCACATTAGCGCATAAAAAAGTACAAAAAGTTTTTTCATGACTGTGTTATTTAAGTTTTACATTTATTCTTCTTTCTGAATTCCTTCTTCAGGTACAACCTCGGATGTCTTTTCTTCCTTGGGCTCTGCGGGCGTATTTTCCTTGTCTTTGATGCCGAACAGCCAGCGGAAGAAACGAACGATGAAGTTCCGTTTTTTCGGTTTGACTTCTGTGGCTTCAGAAGTAGATAACGATGCTACCGTCTCTTTTTGTATGGTTGTACTGTCGTTAGAGACCACTAAGGTTGTATCCGTGGCCAATGTATCTGTCATCAGTGAGTCTACGGATGGCATAGGGATAACCTGAAGAACTGAATCCTGCGCAAGAGAGTCAGCTGGAACTGAAGGTACAGCGATGCTGTCTTTCTTTATATCAGTAGTGGGTTTCGGAGCCACAGGAGGAGCCGGTTTCGGTTTCTTGAAAGGAACCGGAACAGAATATTTACAGCGTACGTTAACTCCGTGTTCCTGTGCTGGAATCCAGTCGGGCATCACTATGATGGCATCCAAAGCGGCCGTATCCAGACGTGCGTCCAGCCCTCTTACGATACTGGGAGAAGTGATACTACCGTCTTTTTCCACGATGAATTGAATCATGACCGCACCCTCTTTCTGAGTTTCCTCGGCCAGTTCCGTGGTATGTGCCTTTCTTCTGATATAGTTGAAGAAGGCTTTCATGCCTCCAGGATACTCCGGCATTTTCTCTACTACGTGATACACCCGGTCAGCTCCTTTCTTTGTCATTCGTATTTCCAACGGCTGGTTAGGGTTCTGCAGGAAAGATTCGATGTCAAGATACTTGTTTTCCATGCGTTCTGCCCGTATCATAATCAGGTGACTGTAATCTGCTTCAATGCTGAATTCTCCCTGCGCATTAGAGAAAGTCCGCTTTCCTGTACCCTGGATGCTGATTTCTGCATGAGGAACAGGTTTGCCTCCTTCTTTCAGCACGCCGTTTACCAGTAATGTCTTACCGCTTTGCTTGAAACGTGCCAAATCCTCCGGACGGTCTATACGGATAATTGTATCTTGTGCTGCTTCGTCCAGTCGCAAGGATTTGATTGTTCTATTCTTATCTGTCGGGAAGTAAAAATTGGCAGTACGAACGTAATTGTTGTCGATAGATTGTTCGAAATCGATGAGACCTTGTTCATCGCTGATATACTCGCTGCTGTAGCCTGCCACTTTCAGAATGATACCTTGTTGTGGTTCTCCTCCGGTATTCAGTACGGTAATTCGGAAACGCTGTTTCTTGTTTTCCAATGGAGAAGCCCCCACTTGAGGCAATGTAACCAGGCAACATATCAGCCCGGCGAATATATAAATAAGGTGTTTCATAAGCTCGTTTATAAATATTCGCAAAGCTACGAGTATTCTGGGGTATTCACTCTTGTTCAGGTGTTAATAAAGATAAATTATCCGGCCTGGTAAAGTTTACGAAGCCGGATAATTGAACTAAAGTTTGGTTATTTGGATGTCTTGGCAACCAGTTTTCGTAGCCTGAACATACGCAGGCGCTCCATGGCATGTCGGCGGCTCAATATGATTTGTCGCCGGTAGACGATGCAGGTTGTGAAGAAATATACGATAGCTTGTATCCAAAGTGCCTGATATTCGACTAACACTTCCGGAAGAGTTGCGCCCATGTTATTGATTCTTACAAACCCGTTGATACCGAACGTAGATGGGAATATCCAGGAGAATACTTTCCAGAACGTAGGTACGGCAGCTCCCGGCCAGGAGATTCCGGAGATGAACAGGAGCGGTACGGAGGTGAAGACATAAATCATCAGACACGACTCTCTGTGGTGTATAAAGATGGAGCAGGTCATCGCAAAGAAAATACATGCCAAGATGTAAGGCACCACAAAAGCCAGTAAGGTCATAGGCTGTGCAATTTGTACCAAATCAAACAGTTGCGGTACAAGGCAGAGCACATACGCAGCCACTAATGCATAAATCAGGAAATAGGCCAATGACTTTCCGCCTACAATGCGGAGCGTACCCTGATACTGCCGACTGATGGGGACCAAGTCTTTGAAGCGGTTATTCTCACGGGCGGTTCCCGCTGAAAGTCCGATGCCTAACAATAGCGTCTGCTGTATAATCAGGATGAGTACAGCCGGAATCAGGAAGCTGGCAAATCCGTCTTGCGGGTTGAATAGCGATACATCTTCGTATTCAATGGGAGCCGTACTGACCTCATCCTGCCGTTCCGTTGTATTTCCCATCCGCTGTATCTGGATTTTTTTATTTAAGGTGAGTGAAGCGTTGGTACTTGCCAATACCAGTGCTTTGTAGTATAGCATACCACTCATGTCACAGTAAATACTGACTGTAGTTTGTTTTCCGGAAGCGATGTCTTTGCTGAAACTTTCCGGAATGTAGAGAATGCCATATACCCTTGTTTCTTTCAATAGGTTTTTTCCTTCTTCCATATCTGCACAATGCGACTGGATATGCACATCGGCGCTTGCATCAACCGTACGGATAAACTGGCGGCTGAGTGCCGTATTACTGTTGTCAATAACCGCTACAGGCACTTCGCGTACCACCTCGTTGGTATAAATGAAGGCATATACCAGCGGGTAGGCCAGCGGGACAAGCAAGAAGAAAATCAGTACGCCCTGGTCTTTGAAAACGGCTTTCAGTTCCTGCTTGCATATATGGAAGAGACCTGCAAAGCCTTGTTGTATGGTTTGTTTTAACGATTCTTTTTTCATGAACGCAAAGGGTTAAGGGATATAGACATAATGCAGCATGGCCGTGCGTATTCTTTTCAGGAAGAAGAAAGGCAGGAGCATGAACAGCAGCAGGGCGGTAACGGCATGCCAGGCATAAATGACCGGATAACCGTTTAAGGCCAGATTTACGTAGAGCAGGAAATAATGCCGCAAGGGGAACAAGACGGATAAAGCCTGCAGTGTAGGGTGCATCGCCATGACCGGGAAGGTGAATCCCGAGATGGAGAATGAAATGACTCCCCACAGAGAAGCTGCACTCAATGCCAGACGGAGTGAACCGAACAAACCGAAAAGGAATACACCGAATGCTTGTGAGGCAAGCACCAGCAGCAGTCCGGCTAACAGCATCGGGAAAATCCCGCTGTGACACGGATAGTGCAGAAATCCGTATAAGTACACATTATAGAACGTAGCCATGATGAAGAACGTCACGGTTTGAGGAATCAATTTCCCTACCAGTGCCGTCACAATGGAGTTATCGGCCAGTTGCATCAGTTCCTTTGAAGTCTTTTCCTTTAATTCTGTTCCGATGGTATATACGGTAGTCAGGAAAATAAGCAGCATCAGGATACCCGGAAACAAGGTATTACACAGATACACCGAGTAGTTCAGCCAAGGGTTGTTCAGTGCATGGGTAGAAATGACTACCGGTTGCAGGAAGGCAAGTGCCTGGTCTTCAGTGGCTCCTTTGGCTAATAGGGTTGCTTGTCCCACGGCCGCGGAGGCTAACTCCGACATGGTTCTCTGGTCCTTGTAGAGCAAGGAACCTGCTATCAGGTAAGAATAGTTGACATAGAAAGATACCTTAGGCTGTCTGCTGGCAAGAGCTTCTTCGGTCGTTCCTTTCGGAATGTAATAGAATGAATAAATCTCTCCGCGCTGTACGGCCTGTCTTGCTTCTGTGACACTTGGGTAATGCGCTACAATCTGGGTCTGCTGAAACGCGTCCAGGTTGCGGATAATGTTGCGTGTCGTGGCGGTGTTGTCGAGGTCCACCACTCCTGCAGGCAGATTGGTCGGCAGCCCGTTTTCCATCAGGGTGGTGAAAAACAGGAAACAGAACAATGGAGCGATGACCATGCAGAACAGGTACATCGGCTTGGTTGCAATGCGGAGAATTTCTCTTCGCATCACTTTCAGGTAACATTGATAGGTGGTTGTCGACATGTGGATTTATTTTTCAATGATAGCAGACATACCCGGACGTAAATTTTCTACAGGCTGTACGGGTTTTGCCTTTACTTCAAAAGTCTTCAGGTCAAACTGACCGGTGGTCTTGGTGGCTTTCCATGCGGCATACGTACCTAAGTCCTTCATGACCGTTACCTGGAATTCAGCTTCTTTTTCCAGTGCAGGAACGTAGGCTTTAATCTTGCTTCCTACGGTGAAATCTTTCAGAAAATCCTCACGTACGTTGAATGTCACCCACATGTCATCCAGTTGGGCTACGTTCATGATGGGAGCTCCCGTACCAACCAGTTCACCTACTTTCGGGAAGATTTCGGCCACTTCTCCATCGGCAGCTGCTACTAAGTAAGTTTCCGATACATAAGAAGAAACCTCGGCTACAGCTCCTTTGGCACGTTCTACCTGTGCGGCAGCCATGGCCTTGTCTTCGCGTTGTGCACCATTCTTGGCCATTGTGTACTGTGCATTGGCAGCACGTTCGGTCGCCTTCATGGCATCGTATTGTGCTTTTGCTTCATCTCTTTTCTGTGCGGTCATCACCCCTTCTTCGTACAGGCGGTTCACACGGTTGTATGATTTTTCGGCAATCTCCAGTCCTGCTTTGGCTTTCTGCCACATTTCGTATGCAGCCTGCAGTTGCTCGCTTCTTGTACCTCTCAGGGCCTTCTCGTTCAGTGCCTGTGCAGCCTGTTCGGCAGCTTGTGCCTGCGACAATTTAGCCATTACATCCGGAGCTTCCAGAATAGCCAGTGTATCACCCGCTTTCACTTTATCTCCTTCGCTGACAAAAAATTTCAGGATACGTCCCGGTACCTTGCTCGATACCCTGTATTCTGTGGCTTCAGCCTGGCCTTGTATGATTTCAGGACCTTTTCCTAAGGTGAAGAATCCGATGATGCTGACGATAACGATTACGGCTAACAATGTAAAGAAGGCCAGCATGATATTGTTGCGTTGAGTCTTTTCCATATATCTGTATTATTTTAAAATTCCCATTGATTTGTTCAAATAAAGTTCACTCATTTTGACGTCTATCTGTGCGTCTATTTTTCCGGCTTGTGCCGAGAACCAGGCAGTTTGTGCTTCCAGCACGTTACTGGTCGGAATGACTCCTTCCTTAAATCCCAAATTGGCATAGCGCAGGTTCTCTTCTGCTTTCTCCATGTTCTTTTCGGCTAAAGCTAATTTCTTGGTCGATTCGTTTACCTTATAGGAGTTCTGCGTCACCTGGAGTTCCACTTTTTCTTTGATGTCTTCCAGCTTGTAGCGGGCGATGTTGGCTTCCGCCTTTGCGGCCTTTACCTTATAGATACCTTCTCCCCAGTGGAATACAGGGATTTTTACTACTATTCCGGCAGCCCACATGCCGCGGAACTTATTTTCAAATCCGTTGACGAGCGACGGGTTGGTCACCAGATAATTGGCGGTCAAAGCCACAGAAGGAAGAAAATCCGCGCGGACTACGTTTACTTTCTGGCGATAGATTTCCGATGCCAATTCCAGGCTCTTCAGCTCTTCACGGTTACTGAGTGCCGTGCTGACGTTCGCTTCCGTATAGGTGTTGGGAAGGGGCAAGTCTTTCATGCTTTCATCGGCCAGTTGGAAATCGGTTTCCAACGGAAGACCACAGAGCTGGCACAAAAGCATTTTCGAGAGGTTCAAGCCATTATCTACCTGAGTAAGCATCATTTCGGCTTCATTCACCTTCACTTTGACACTTAATCCGTCGGCTTTGGTAGCCACCCCTTCTTTTATCATCTTGTCTACGTCCGAATCCAGTTTCTGTACCAGCTCCAAAAAATTCTCTGCCAGTTTTTTCTTATTGACGAGTGAAATGATTTGCCAGTAAATCTGGTCCGTCTGCAGGATAAGATCTTGCATACCCGTGGCATGCTGTGATTCAGCCAAACGTTCTGCATATTTGGTAATCTTGTTGTAGGCAATGATTTTTCCACCCATAAAGAGAGGCTGGGTGAGGGTCGCAGCTCCCACCGTCATGTTTCGGGTATCTGTACGGAAGGCATCCACCAGACCTTGTCCTACGGCATTCAGTCCATCCGTAAGTCCGGCCACAGCACCAGGCAGTAATCCTTGCAATCCGGCAGCCAGTCCGGGATTTGCCGCAGCAAGTTGTTTCATGGCAGCCTGGAATTCAGCCGACTGCATACCTTGTTGCAACTGGTTCCCTAAGTTGGTACCCATGTTACCGATGCTTTGCTTTTGTGCATCACTGAGCAGGGATATTTCTTTCTGCGTACGCATATATCCCCCTGTAAGATCAATTTTAGGCAGATAATTAGTGAATGCAGCCTTCTTCTCATAGTGGGCGGCATTGACTTTTTCCTGTGAAATTCGCAGCTCTTTGTTGTTGGCCAGAGCGAGCGCCCGGCAACTGTCCAGAGTAAGTACTTGTTGGGCATGACTGCTGAGAGTTGCGCCAAGCAGTAAGAGTAAACTTGTAATTCTTTTCATTACTGATGCTGACTTTTTATTTGGTTGCTTATGCAACATTGCAAATGTATGACATTAGAACAAATAGTCAAAGCGTTTTGTTGAAAAGAATCAGTAATAAATTAAATTTTTGCTGAGCGTGTGTCTTACCGGTTACTTTTATCTTTTTATGCGGTTGTAATGAGGCTTCCGTGCAATGGGGTCAACCAGCAATTGTACATGCTTGGAAGTCCGGCTGCGGCTTAAAGTCGTAGCATCTTCTGATTCATCCGGATTGGTAACCACCGGGAAACTTCCGTTTTCCATTCTATATCGAACCGGTTGCATAAGCTGGTCTTCAGCGGAACCGAAATCACCTAATTCAGCTCCATAGTTTTCTTCTATTTCGAAATCCGGCAATAATCCCTCCTTGAAGTAATCATAATATCCTTGTGAATTGCTCAGGTAAGTAGTGGTAAGCCATAATTCAATGTTTGGAGCTTCTGCATTGGTAAACAGTTGCTGAGCCACATTCTTTCCGAAAGTGGCTGCTCCTACCTGATACAAACGACCTTCCATATAGGGCTTCAGGCAGTTGATGACAATTTCAGAGGCAGAAGCAGTATTGCCCGAGGTGAGGACATACAGGTTTTGATAAGACAGACTTGCTCCTCCGGTTAGCGGACTGGATTCGAAGTTCAGCGTTTCCGTTTTATTGATTTTGTCATTGTAAGTCATGTGCAGGAAAGGCTGTCCCATTGCCGTAGCGGGAGCCAAAGCCGAGCAAAGCTGCTGCGATGTATTTACATATCCTCCCGGATTATAACGCAAGTCCAGGATTATATCGTCAAACTGCTGTCCGTTCAGTTGTGAAAACACTTCCTTGAGTGCATCGGTACTTTCTCCAAATTCGTTGTATAACAGGTAGAAGGCTTTTCGTGAACCCGAGGAGATGATGCCGTATTTAAGTACATCCTGTTCTTCCACGTAGCGAGGTTCCGGCATTGGGACTACTCCAAGCGTATCAAATTCCACGTAGTTGAATTCCGGGTCGTCCACCTCTTCCGGATAAGGATTGTATTTACCCAATGTAAAACTGTACGCTTTTGTTGGTCGGGTGATATAAGTGGAATAATCACTTGTGGATACTTTCTGGTTGTCTACGGCAATAATCCAGTCGCCTCGTTTCAGTCCGGCTTCTTCTGCTGGCGAGTTAGGCTGTGTGTACAAAACCCTCAGTGCATTTGTTCCTCCTTCAGTACGTACCAAAGCCGCTTCAAAACCGAAACAGGGATAAGTGCTGGTGGCACGCGAGGTAGTAAACACGGAGTCTACATGAGAAAACACATACCCGTTTTTCTGGTCTTTGGAGGATGCGGCTGAAGTAAGAAACTCAGCCGGCTTCTTGAAAAAGTCCAGTTTTTCTTCTGCCGGAATATCTTCATAAAAAAGATAGTTTTCCTGCATCACCTCGTAAATCCATGTCTTGGTGGCAATCAGGGCATAGTATTCTCCCGAGCGGTCTTCTCCGCAGGAAGATAGCAGGCCCATTAGTGCAAGCCAACCGTATATCAGGTGACTGATGTGCTTTTTCATGTTTTCTGAAAATTATTTCATGCGGAATGAACCCTGACCAATCATGCTGCCGTCGGCGAATATATACACGTGGTATGTACCGGCCGCCAAGAATTCTTCTACGTCCCAGTATACCGTAACGGTCTGTTCTTCACCCGTGTATTCAATGTATTTCTTGATAGAATAGCTGATGTTGCGGTCTTCAAACTTGAACTGATTGCTCGGACTCTTGGTCAGTACTTCGTTGTCCGGTTTCGCAATACGTACATAAAGGGTTTTGTTACCCGTCTGTGCCGTAATGTTCTTCACGATGGTGAATGAAATCGCAATCTTCTTGATATTCTTTACACGTTCCGTATCGCGTCCTCTTTTGTTCAGTGTCTGTACCCGAATGTTGGTGGCATCCAGCTGGGCAGCCAGTGATACTTTTTCATTCAGACTCTTAGTCTCTTGTGACAGGTTGGAAATCTGTGCGGTAGCAGCACTATATTTGCTTTTTACTTCCTGATTTTCCTGCATCAAGGCAGCATTGATTTTGTTCAGGGAGTCTATCTGCATCACGTAGCTTCTCAATACGGCACGTACGGTTTTCAATTCTTTTTTCAGTCGCATAATTTCAGCTGCATCGCTGGTTTTCACCTGACGCAGTTCCTCTAACAGGCGCTGGGTTTTCAATTTCTCACTTTCCAGCTTTTCGCGCAAGGAGTCATTATTTATCTGAATCTGCAATTCGTCGTATTGGGTAGCAAATGTGCTGTATTCATTTTCCATCTCTTGTTTTTCCACCGCAAAGAGCTGGCTCATTTCTTTGTTCTTACGGGCTTCATTTACGGCAAAGAAAGATACTGCTGCTACAATCACAGCCAATATAATGATGGTGATGATAAATTTTTTATTGTTCATGGTTTCAATTTTTGCATTTGGCGCAAAAATACAATATTTATGGATACCTTCTTTTTATTTTTAGAAAAATTATGGGGATACCAGGATGGCGGGTAGCGTTTCTCCTTTTTCCCATAGCAGGAAGGAGGATTCGGGGTATAGCCTGGCTCCGCTGTCGCGTACCCATTGGTTCAGAATCTGATACAGATTGTTTTCGGTAATGCTTTGCTGGCTGCCGTATTGCATGATTGAATCAGAGGGAGCACTTACATAGTTGTTACCCACCGGTTCTCTGGTGTCTCCATAAGGGTAATAACAGCAGCGTATATTTGTGTTTTCTGTTTGCAGGCAGATGGCATGATTCTTACTTGTGTTTCCTTTAAGATAGCAGTTCAGAATTTCTCCGTTTTTAGTGATACTGCAGATGAGACCGCTTCTGTTTTTAGCTTTACTGAAATTGCAGTTGGTGACTGCGCAGTTGATGATTTTCCCACCTTGGTTATATCGTGTGAGGGCGTTTCCTTGTGGAATCTCATTTTTTAGTCTTACGTTATCTACATGGCAATTGATAATGATTCCTTCGTTCCAGTTTGCCAGGTTTCCGAAATCGCTGTCATCCCGGATGATTTCAACGGTACAGTTTTGGAGCATACAATTGTTGATTTCTCCTCGATTTATACCAGCTAGAAATGCCGCATTTTTGGTGTCATTTTCTTTATTATATACGGCTTGTCCGAGAATTAGGTTTTTTACAGCTCCGGTGGTAGATATTCCGCTGAAAAGGCCGGCATAATAATAACCTCCTACTGGAGCGTTGAATTGTAAGTTTATCAGGCTGTGCCCTTTTCCGTCGAAAACATCATCAAATAGTCTTTTTACGGAACTGGTTGTCGTTCCGTATTTTCCAATCATTTGTACCTGAGCCGATTCTTCTTCTGTAAAGGTCAGGTCATTCAACAGGTAATAAGTCATGTTCTCTCCCGTTTTTTCACCAAATTCTTCCAGACTCCTTTCCCCGTATGCCTCTCCGTTAATCAGGTGCGTAAAGGCGATAAAATCCTCCACTGTGGAGATTCCGATTTCTTCATCGGCTAATTTTATCGGACAGGTATATTCATGTCCGGAAGAAAACGAATAGGTTTCCAGCTTTCTATCATAGCACTGGCCGGTGGTTGTATGGATGCGAATGTCGATGGATAAATTAGCAGGAGGAACCAGAAACGCATATTCTCCCTGGTCATTTCTTTCCAGAAGCAGAGAGTTCGCTGTTTCCTGACAAATGACTTCCCCGGATTCGGGAATCACACTGACGACGGACAGGGAAGGAGTGAATTCTATCTGACTTATCTGGCGGTTCAGCTTGTCGGATACATCGAATATCACACGTGCAAACAGATGCTGAAAGGACAGGTGAATATTTTCTCCGTACTGGGTAGTGGTCCGGGCATAGAGTTGGTCGCATAAGATGCCGTCCTGATAAAAAGACGAGTGGTTTCGGTACAGCGGCGGGCAAAAACTCATTCCGTCAGCAGCTTGTTGTGTGTCTTCCCATTTCAAAGGGGATTCTCCTTCCCATGTGTTTCCGTTGTAAGATAGCAGCAGTTCGTCGGCATAAATGCCTCCCTGGCTGTAGAAAGTCAGCTGGCTTCCAGCAGGCAAGGTTTCAATGAACTCGTTGCGTGAGGGAGACCCGAAGTTGCTCACCTCTCCACCTTGAACGATGAGTGTGTTGTATCTGGTAGAAACGAATTCATTGGTACAGCCGATTGCCAGCAATAGAAAAAGTAGCTTCTGAAAGATATGTCTGTTCATGATTTTCATTTTGTTATATAAACGTAAATCTCCTTTTTCGTTTCCCTTTTCACCGAAAAACTTTACCTTTGCACGGATTTTAAGGAAACGTTTCACGAAAATATGGGAAAAGGAAAATTAGCGAAATTCGCAGATATGGCGGAATATCCGCATGTGTTTGAATATCCGTATTCGGTGGTAGATGACGTGCCGTTCGAAATGAAAGGCAACTGGAACCGTGATTTCTTCAAGAACGACCATCCGATTGTGCTCGAACTGGGATGCGGACGTGGTGAATATACCGTGGGGCTGGCACGCCGCTATCCGGAAAAGAACTTTATAGGAGTCGACATCAAGGGAGCGCGTATGTGGACCGGAGCGACTGATGCATTGAAAGAAGGATTGACAAACGCAGCCTTTTTGCGGACGAACATTGAAATCATCGACCGTTTCTTTGCCCCGGGAGAGGTGAGTGAAATCTGGCTGACTTTCTCTGACCCTCAGATGAAGAAGGCTACCAAGCGGTTGACTTCCACTTATTTCATGAACCGTTATCGTCGTTTCCTGGTTCCGGACGGACTGGTACACCTGAAGACGGACAGTAACTTCATGTTTACCTATACGAAGTACATGATTGAAGCCAATCATTTTCCGGTGGAATTCATGACTGACGACTTGTATCATTCCGGTATGGACGATGATATTCTCAGCATTCGCACGTATTACGAACAGCAGTGGCTGGACCGCGGACTGAACATCAAGTACATTCAGTTCCACTTGCCGCAGGAAGGCGAGTTGCAGGAGCCGGACGTGGAGATTGAGCTGGACGATTACCGGAGCTACAACCGGAGCAAGCGCAGCGGACTGAAAACAAGCAAATGATTCAAAACTGAAAAAGATATGACACTTTATCCGAAATTGATTATGGACGCACTGGCTACGGTGCGTTATCCGGGTAACGGAAAAAACATTGTAGAAGCGGAGATGGTGGCCGACAATCTTCGCATTGACGGCATGAAGGTGAGTTTCTCGCTGATTTTTGAGAAACCGACCGATCCGTTTATGAAATCGGTGGTTAAGTCGGCCGAGACCGCTATTCATACGTATGTATCGAAAGAGGTAGAGGTAACGATTGCTACCGAAAGCAAGCAGGCCGCTCGTCCGGAACCAGGCAAGATGTTGCCGCAGGTGAAGAATGTGATTGCGGTATCTTCCGGTAAAGGAGGGGTAGGAAAGTCTACTGTAGCAGCCAATCTGGCTGTGGCACTGGCTAAGTTAGGCTATAAGGTCGGTCTGTTGGATGCCGATATTTTCGGTCCTTCTGTGCCGAAGATGTTCCAGGTGGAAGATGCCCGTCCGTATGCCGAAGAAGTGGGTGGACGCGATTTGATTGTGCCGGTAGAGAAATACGGCATCAAGCTGCTTTCCATCGGTTTCTTTGTAGACCCCGACCAGGCTACACTCTGGCGTGGAGGTATGGCCAGCAACGCCCTGAAGCAGTTGGTGGCAGATGCCAACTGGGGTGATTTGGACTATTTCGTGCTGGATACACCTCCGGGCACCAGCGATATTCACCTGACCTTGTTGCAGACATTGGCCATTACGGGAGCCGTGATTGTCAGCACGCCGCAGCAGGTAGCGTTGGCCGATGCACGTAAAGGTATCAACATGTACACCAACGACAAGGTAAACGTACCTATTCTCGGTCTGGTGGAAAACATGGCCTGGTTTACTCCGGCAGAACTTCCGGAAAACAAATATTACCTGTTTGGTAAGGAAGGAACCAAGCGTCTGGCGGAAGAGTTGAATGTGCCGTTGCTCGGACAGATTCCTATCGTGCAGAGCATCTGCGAGAGTGGCGATGCAGGAACACCTGCTGCCCTCGACGAAAACTCCATGACTGGTATGGCCTTTATGGAGTTGGCACGCAATGTGGTGACGCAGACAGAAAAGCGTAATGCAGAGATGGCTCCTACGGAGATTGTACATACGCATTAATGTTTAAAAATGTAAATAAGAGCGGTGGCAGAGAATGCGCACCGCTTTTTTTATGCCCTTTCCAGGCACTTTCTTGACGGGTTGTCGGGGTTGTCACCGGTTTTTTAAACTTTCTATATACAGGTGTGGAATAACTCTTAAGACTTGTTCCACACCCCGCGTATATATACTTTATAAAAATGCCTGCCAACCCCGACAACCCGTCAAGATTCGTCTTTTTCCTCTCCATGAAAGACCGTTTTTCCTTGTCTTTCAAAACGTCCTTGCGTTCAATTCAAAACACACTTGCGTTTAAGGTCAAACGTCCTTGCGTTTCAAGTCAAACGCACTTGCGTTTTAGATTGAACGCACTTGCGTTTTTTTGCCTGCCGATTTGTTTAAAAATTCGAAATGGTTTTCAGTTGGATTTATATGTATGGGTTACTCTCTACGTGGGCCGCATTTTAAATATAATCATCTTTAAATTCCAGTTTTAATTGGATAGGGTTGGAACGGACAGCGTTGGCTAACTCATGTTCTTCTTTCGGGTTGGAAACCGACAAGCCTAACAGGCGGATAGGATGCTGACTGTAGTCCACTCCTTTCAGCAGCCGTTTAGCCAGTGGAAGAATGTCGTCCAGGCGTTGGAGCGGTCGTTCCACACTCACACTGCGGGTGATTTGGGAGAAGTCGTCGAACTTCACTTTCAACGTGAGGGTATTTCCTTTGAACTCTTTGGCTTTCAGTCGGTCGGTGAGTTCGCGTGCCACATGATACAGTTCGATGATGAGTGACATTTCTGCCGAAAGGTCTTTTTCCAATGTATGTTCGCAGCCGATAGACTTGCGGATGCGTACAGCTTCTACCGGACGGTCGTCCATACCACGGGCAAAGTTGAAATAAATTAATCCGTTTTTCCCGAACTGCCGTTGCAGCATTTCCAACGAGCATTTACGCAGGGTCTCTCCGTTATAAATACCTAAGGTGTGCATCTTTTTGGCCGTAATGGGGCCCACTCCCCAGAAAGCTTCAATAGGCAACCGGCGGATAAACTCATCGGCCTGGTCGGGGTGAATGGTACAAAGTCCGTCAGGCTTTCGGTAATCGGACGCGATTTTAGCTAAGAATTTATTGTAGGATACACCGGCTGAGGCCACTAAATGAAGTTCCTGGCGGATACGTTGCTTAATTTCTTTGGCTATATCCACCGCCAATGGAATTCCTTTCTTGTTTTCCGTGACATCCAGAAACGCTTCATCCAGCGAGATAGGCTCGATGAGGTCGGTGTAGTCGTGAAAGATTTCATGTATCTGTGCAGACACGCTTTTGTAAACCTCCATCCGTCCCTCCACGAAAATCAGTTGCGGACACAGTTTTTTTGCTTTTTGTGAAGACATGGCCGAACGTACGCCAAATTTGCGGGCTTCATAGCTGGCGGCAGCTACCACTCCTCGTTTCTCTGCATGCCCCACGGCGATGGGCTTTCCGCGTAGTTCCGGGTGGTCGCGCTGTTCGACCGACGCATAGAAAGCGTCCATATCAATGTGGATAATTTTTCGTTCGGTGTGCATGAATGAGTGGATAGCTTTTCTGCAAAAAAACAAAACATTCTTGGGATATCCTAAAAATCATTTGTATTTTTGCTGTTTGTAAAATGGTTTTGATGACTTTTTTGACAGCAAAAAATAAAGAAATATGATGAAAGATGAGATTAAGAAAGCCTGCGAGGTATTGCAGAAGGGGGGAGTGATTCTTTACCCGACGGATACCGTGTGGGGAATAGGATGTGATGCGACGAATGAAGAGGCGGTGAAACGCGTTTTTGAAATAAAGCAGCGGGCTGACAGCAAGGCGATGCTGGTGCTGGTAGACAGTCCGGTGAAGGTGGATTTTTATGTACAGGATGTGCCTTCTGTAGCATGGGACTTGATTGAAATGACTACGAAACCTTTGACCATTATTTACGATGGAGCGAGAAATCTGGCTCCGAATCTGATTGCAGCCGACGGCAGTGTAGGTATTCGTGTCACCTCGGAGGAGTTTTCCAAACAACTTTGTTTCCGCTTCCGCAAAGCCATTGTATCTACGTCTGCCAATATCAGCGGACAGCCTGCACCGGCCGTGTTCAGTGAAATCACGGAAGAAATCAAGCAGGCGGTGGATTATGTGGTGGATTACCGTCGGGAAGAAACCGGTCACCCCAAACCGTCCAGCATTATCAAATTAGGCAAAGGGGGCGTGGTAAAAATTATTAGAGAATAAATTTTTTCTTTCATGAAAGTTGTAGACGAGAAGAACAGCTTGCTCCAGGGCTTTCTCCATTGGAGGGAAAGACATATAAAGGACAAGCAGTTTGTATTGATATTAAGCTTTTTAGTCGGAATCTGCACGGCGCTGGCCGCTTGTCTGTTGAAGTTCCTGGTAGAGTATATCAAGGAGTTCCTGACAGAAAACTTTGATTCTACAGGAGTAAACTGGTTGTACTTGGTGTATCCGGTGGTAGGTATCTTCCTGACCGGACTGTTCATTCGAAAAGTGGTGCGTGACGACATCAGTCACGGTGTGACCAAAATTCTGTATGCCATTTCGCGTAAGCAAAGCCGTATCAAGCGGCACAATGTATGGTCTTCCGTTTTTGCTTCGGCCATTACCATCGGTTGTGGTGGATCGGTCGGTGCCGAAGCGCCGATTGTGCTGACCGGTTCTGCTATCGGTTCAAACCTGGGTAGCATATTCCGTATGGACCACAAGACGCTGATGCTGCTGGTGGGATGTGGAGCCGCCGGGGCGGTTTCGGGTATCTTTAAGGCACCGATTGCCGGTGTGGTCTTTACATTGGAGGTACTGATGATAGACCTGACCATGGCTTCTTTGCTTCCCTTGCTGATTACCAGTGTGACGGCGGCTTCTGTTTCTTATCTGCTCACAGGTACGGAAGCCATGTTCCAGTTTCACCTGGATTATCCGTTCTCTTTGGAACGTATTCCATACGCCATTGCATTGGGCATTTTCTGCGGACTGGTGGCCTGGTATTTTACCCGTTCCATGAACTGGATTGAGAATATTTTCCGCCGTTACAGCAGTCCGTATGTGAAGTTCCTGATTGGAGGAGCCATGCTGAGTATATTGATTTTCCTGTTCCCGCCGTTGTATGGTGAAGGTTATGATACCATTTCCCTGTTGCTCAACGGACGGTCGAATGCCGAATGGGACACGGTAATGAACAACTCTCTTTTCTACGGAAACTCACAGCTGTTGGTGGTGTATTTGCTGTTGATTATCTTATTTAAGGTATTCGCATCGAGTGCGACCAACGGTGGTGGCGGTTGCGGTGGTATTTTTGCGCCGAGCTTGTTTCTGGGATGTATTGCCGGCTTTGTGTTCTCTTATGTGTGCAATGAGTTCCAGTTGGGAGGTACATACATTCCGGAAAAGAACTTTGCCCTGATGGGGATGGCGGGATTGATGTCGGGCGTCATGCATGCCCCTTTGACCGGAGTCTTCCTGATAGCCGAGCTGACCGGTGGATACGGTTTGTTCTTGCCGCTGATGATTGTGTCGGTCTGCGCGTACCTTACTATTATCGTGTTCGAACCGCACAGTATCTATTCCATGCGTCTGGCGAAGAGTGGAGAATTGATTACGCATCATAAAGATAAGGCGGCTTTGACCATGATGAGCATGGAAACTGTCATTGAAACAGATTTCCAGGTGGTTCGTCCGGATATGAATTTGGCGGAGATGGTGAAGGCCATTTCGAAATCCGGCCGTAATCTGTTCCCGGTGGTAGATGTACGCAATGAATTGATTGGATTGGTAATACTGAACGACATTCGCAATATCATGTTCCGTCAGGAATTGTATCACAAATACCGGGTAGAGAATTTTATGGTCACCCCTAAGGCCTGCATTATTACGACAGATTCCATGGAAGATGTGATGGATAAGTTTGATAAGACGGGCTCCTGGAACTTGCCGGTGGTAGACGAAGACAACAAGTACATCGGTTTTGTATCCAAATCGCGCATTCTTTCTACTTATCGTCAGGTGATGGTGGATTTTTCAGCAGAATAAACAACAAAAAGAAATATGGAGAAGAAAGATTTACGAATTGTATATATGGGCACTCCTGAATTTGCCGTAGAGAGTTTGAAGCGGCTGGTGGAAGGAGGCTATCAGGTGGTGGGAGTCATCACCATGCCCGACAAGCCGATGGGACGGCATGGCAGCGTGCTTCAGCCGAGCCCGGTGAAACAGTATGCCGTGTCGCAAGGGTTGAAGGTGCTTCAGCCGGAAAAACTGAAGGATGAGAATTTCCTGGCTGAGCTGAGAGACTTGAAAGCAGATTTGCAGATTGTGGTCGCTTTCCGTATGTTGCCGGAGGTGGTATGGAATATGCCTCGTCTGGGTACATTCAATCTGCATGCCTCCTTGCTTCCGCAGTATCGTGGCGCAGCTCCTATCAACTGGGCGGTAATCAATGGGGAAACAGAAACAGGTATTACCACTTTCTTCCTGAAGCATGAGATTGATACGGGTGAGATTATCGACCAGGTACGTGTGCCCATTGCGGATACGGATAATGTGGAGATTGTGTACGACAAGCTGATGCACTTAGGCGGAGATTTGGTGGTGAAAACAGTGGATGCCATTTTGGAAGGAAATGTGAAGACCATTCCACAGGAACAGTTGGCTGCTGCTACGGAACTTCGTCCGGCTCCTAAAATCTTCAAGGAAACTTGTCGTATAGACTGGCAGGCTGGAGTGAAAAAGGTATACGATTTTGTACGTGGTCTTTCTCCATATCCTGCTGCATGGACAGAATTGCATCAGGGCGATGTCGCTCCGCTGGCATTGAAGATTTTTGAAACGGAGAAAGTCTTTGTCGCACATAATCTGAAACCCGGCAGCATTGTAACCGATAAGAAGACGTATTTCCAGATTGCTTCTACCGACGGGTTTGTCAAAGTGCTGTCTTTGCAGCTGGCGGGTAAGAAACGAATGGAGGTAGCTGACTTCCTTCGCGGGTATCGCCATGTGGAAGATTCTTTCGTAGAGTAAAAAATTTGCAATATTATTTCGGGAGGGTGACGGTAGAGCATATCGTCGCCCTTTTTTGTTAAAAACATTTTAATGAGGAATTTTATTAGGAAAAGGTGCAGTATTTTTGTGCATTCATCATTTACTAACAAAAGCACGATAGGCTGGATATGACAGAAGAAGAATTGGCGTCAAAATGCAAGCTGGCAGATAATCAGGCTCGCAAGGAGTTGTACGAGCTGTATGGCGGTTCGCTGATGGCCATTTGTCTTCGTTATACAGGAGATCGGGAGGCTGCTGAGGACGTGTTGCATGATGGGTTTGTCCGGATTTTTCAATCCATCGGACAGTTTACTTATCAGGGCGTCGGTTCTTTGAAGGCATGGCTTTCGCGTGTGATGGTGAATGAGGCGTTGGGGTATTTACGGAAGCGCAATCAATTGGCCCAGCAGGAAGTCTTGATGGAGCAGTTGCCTGATACGGAAGAAGATGAGAATGGGGTAGAGGATATTCCTCAAGCTGAACTGATGAAGATGATTGCGGAACTTCCAGATGGGTATCGTACGGTATTCAACTTATACGTGTTTGAAGATAAGAGTCATAAGGAGATAGCCCAGCTGCTGGGAATAACAGAGCATACTTCTTCTTCTCAGTTTTATCGGGCAAAGACCTTATTGGCAAAGAAAATCAATGAATATAGAAAGAAATTATAGGCAATGAAGAGCGAGAAAGAATGGATTAATAACTTACGTAACCGGATGGAGGACTATTCCGAGCCTCTTCCTGAAGGCCTTTGGGACAAGTTGTCCAAGGAGCTGGAAGAGCCGAAGACTCCAAAGGTGATTCCGATATGGAGACGGTGGCAGGCAGCAGCGGCAGTGCTGGTCTTGCTGGTGTCTTCCCTGACGTACTGGTTCTGGTCTTCTCCAGAAGCGGACTTTCGTAATCAGGAACTGGCGGTGGAGGTGAAGAATACGCCTTTGCCAGCGCAAACTTCTTCTTTAGATGAACAAGTGGCTGAAGTAAAGCATGCTGAGCCTTTCCAGAAAGAATCTGTGGCTCTTTTGGCCAATGTTTCTTCTAAGAGATCTGCCGGAGAAGTGCCGGAAGAAATAGTAGAGGTAGCTCCTGCTTCAGTAGCATTGGCTGAACAGGAAGCACCAATAGAATCGGTTGAAGAAGAAAAGGCTGTAAAGCAGCAGGAGGTTAGTCGGTCTGCAGAAAGAAGCCGGCAGGTGAAAAAGAGTCGCGCGGCCGACCGGGAACAGATGGAACGCAATGCGATGGCACTGAAAAAGAAGTCGGATAAATCTTCAGGCTTTTCTGTGGGTGTTGGTGCTGGAAATACACCTTATAGCTCTTTGAATACATTTGATGGCATGGGAAGTTTTGTAGCCCGTTCGGCTTATTATACTTCCTCAGATTTGAATATGTCTCCGATAAATAATGACGGGCTGGCTTATAGTCAGGTGTTGTTGAAGAACGCCATACAGGCTCCTCAAACGACGGTAAAGCATCATATTCCTGTTACGGTAGGATTGACGGTAGCCTGGCAGTTTCATGAAGACTGGGCACTGGAAACGGGATTGAACTATACGTTGCTAACCTCTGATATTCGTTCCGGTTCTAAATCTTATGTAGAGGAAACGCAGAAATTGCATTATATAGGTATTCCGCTTAAACTGCATCGTTCCATCTGGAAAAATAACTGGCTTTCAGTGTATGCATCGGCTGGAGGAGTAATGGAAAAATGTGTATCTGGAAATTTGGAGACTGTGACAGTAACGAATGGAGGAAATCGTACGTCTGAAAATACTTCATTAGATGTAGATCCGCTTCAATGGTCTGTTACTGCAGCAGCCGGAGCACAGGTGAACTTTACTTCACGTTTTGGTTTGTATCTGGAACCGGGAATAGCCTATTATTTTGATGACCACAGTGGCGTGGAGACGATACGAAAGGAACACCCGTTCAATTTTAATCTGCAGTTAGGCTTGCGCTTTAATGTGAGCAAATAAGCTTTTATAGTTGATTTATGAGAAAAGATGCTTATCTTTGTTGAAAAGAATCTTAACTAAAACAGATCAATGGAAAAAATTATGGTAGCTCCTTCCTTGCTCTCTGCAAATTTTGCTGATTTAAGGAGTGACTTGGAAAAAATAAATCAAAGTGAGGCTGACTGGTTGCACCTGGACATTATGGACGGGGTGTTTGTTCCCAATATTTCTTTTGGCTTTCCTGTATTAAAATATGTGGCGGAACTTAGTCAGAAACCGCTGGATGTGCATCTGATGATTGTACAGCCGGAGAAATTTATTCAGGAAGTGAAGAAGTTAGGAGCCATGATGATGAATGTGCACTATGAGGCATGCCCTCATTTGCATCGCGTCATTCAGCAGATTAAGGAAGCGGGTATGAAGGCGGGGGTTACGTTGAATCCGGCTACACCGGTCTCCGTATTGGAGGATATTATCACAGAGGTAGATATGGTGTTGCTTATGAGTGTCAACCCGGGATTCGGTGGTCAGAAATTTATTCCTAATACATTTAAAAAGATTGCACAACTTCGCGAAATGATAACCCGTAATGGGGCTTCTGCTCTTATCGAAGTGGACGGAGGTGTCAATCCGGAAAATGCTCCCTTGCTGCAACGTGCCGGAGCGGATGTGCTGGTGGCGGGCAGTTCTGTCTTTAAGTCGCCGGATATGATACAGGCTGTTCGGCAGTTGAAATATGTGGAGTAAGTATTGGGAGCTTTACAATCTTTGATAGCGTACCCTTTGTTCCGGTTGACTATTTGTTTGGCAACCGGAATTTTTTTATTCGACACGTTGTGGCCGGAAAATCTTTCATGGCAATACGGGACTGCGGTATGGCTGCTTTTGGCTGGTGCTTGCGGGGGAGTGTTCTGGCTGTCCCGTTGGCGGTGGCGATGGCTTTTGGGCGGAGTGGTCGGAGGGGCTTTTTTCTTATGGGGAGGAATATCGGTACTTCATCAGAGGGAAACAGTGCAATATAGCTGGACTGGAGAGCCTGCTATATATAAAGGAATAGTGGAAAGTGTGCCGGAAGTCAGGGGAAAAACACTTCGGTCGGAAGTTCGTGTAGAGGTGCAGCGGCTGTCGGGTGGAAAATGGAAAAGGGTAGACCGGAATATTCTTTTGTCGTGGATGCCGGACTCCCTGTCAAGTCCTTTAGCTTGTGGTGACAGCGTTTGTTTCTATGCAAAAATTTCACGTCCTTTTTCTGAAAAGGAACTGACCGGATTTGATTATGGGGATTATCTTTTGCGAAAAGGTATTAGCGGAACGGCTCTGGCTTATGCCGGTAACTGGCGTTGTACGGGAAAGCCTCATTCTTTGTCTTTCATGCAGCGGGCAAAGGTGTGTCAGCAAAAGGTGGTAGATGTGTATCAAAGTTGGGGGCTGGAAGAGGATGTACAGGCTGTGGTGTCGGCATTGACAATCGGAGAAAAAAGTGAGTTGACTCCGGAATTGAAAGCAGTGTACAGCGCGGCAGGGGCCAGTCATGTATTGGCGTTGTCGGGGTTGCATGTGGGGATTTTTTCATGTATTCTTTTGTGGCTGTTTTATCCGTTGGCTTATCTGAAGCACGGGCGTAAAATGCTGGCTCTGCTGGTTGTCTGCTTGTTGTGGGGCTTTGCCTTTATTTCCGGATTAAGTTCGTCGGTGGTGCGTGCAGTGGTGATGTATAGTCTATACACCCTTTCCTCATTCTGTCTGGAAGAACGTTTTTCGGGTATGCACTCCCTGGTATTGGCTGCTTTCCTGATGCTGGTGTATAATCCATTCTTTCTTTTTGACATAAGTTTTCAGTTGTCCTTTGCTGCCGTCTTTTCCATTCTGGCGTTTTATCCCTTGTTCTCGCGTAGCTTATGTATCAAAAATCGTGTGCTGCGTTATATCTGGAATACCCTCAGTCTATCTATGTCGGCTCAGCTAGGTACGCTGCCTTTCATTCTGTATTACTTTGGAAGTTTCCCGACCTATTTTCTGCTGGCTAATTTGGTTGTAGTTATATTGGCTGGTGTAATACTGGTGCTGACGTTTGCTGCGTTATGCTTGGCTTCCGTCCCTATAGTGGGAAATACGGTGATTACCTTGTTGGAATGGAGTACTTTAATCTTGAATGAATCCATGCAGGGAGTACAGCAGCTGGCCGGTTCTCAGATTACTTCCGTCTATTTATCATCTCCTCAAGCCTGTCTGCTGGCTGGAGTGATTATTTGCCTTTATCTTTGCTGGGCATCCGGAATACACCGCAAGGCTTCCGACTGGATCCGTTTATTGGCGGTTTGTAATCTGTTTGTGGCGGTGTCTTGTGTGGAATATGTAGGAGACGCACCGGAACAGTTGTATTTCTTTCGTTCGGAAGTCTACACCCGTAAGAAAGACTGTGTCTCCACCCACCACTCTGAAACCGGACTGCTGTGCATTCGAAATATACACGTTGCAGTGTTGAATGATGCCCGCTGGAGAATGTATGAGTCTTCATCGCGTTTTCCTTTGGAGTATGCATATATTTGTAAGGGATTTAAAGGGAGTCTTTCGCAGTTGGACAAACTGTTTGCCATTCGGCAAGTAATTTTGGACAGCTCACTGAATGATGCTTTCCGTGAAAAGCTTATAAGGGAATGTCAATTACTTAAAATATCTTATACAGACCTTTCTGTTCAAGGTTCTTATTCCGTTGTGCTGTAGTTTCTAAAAATAAATTTGTACTTTTGCTCCTTTCAAAAGTGTAAGTTTAAGAAAAAGAATATGTTGTCAAAAGTAATTCTTCAGGCCCATATTGATAAAGTTGAGACCTATTTTGACCGGGCTGATAAAGTGGTGATTGTGACCCATGTTTCTCCTGACGGGGATGCGTTGGGTTCTTCGTTGGGCTTGTATCATTTTTTGTCTGTACATGGCAAGACCGTGAATGTGATTGTACCTAATGCATTTCCTGACTTTTTGCGGTGGATGCCTGGAGCAAAAGATATTATTCGTTATGATAAATACGCTGAGTTTGCCGATAAGCTGATTGCTGAGGCAGATGTAATCTGTTGCCTTGATTTTAACGCATTGTCGCGTATTGACCGGATGGCAGATGCAGTAAGAGGTGCACAGGGAAGAAAGGTGATGATTGACCACCATCTGAATCCGGAACCTTTTTGTCGGGTGACTATTTCACATCCGGAAATTTCTTCTACTTCGGAGTTGATCTTTAGACTGATATGCCGTCTGGGATGTTTTGACGATATTACTTTGGAAGGTGCAGAATGTATCTATACCGGAATGATGACGGATACGGGAGGCTTTACTTATAACTCCAATAACCGCGAGATTTATTTCATTATCAGCGAACTGCTGTCTAAAGGCATTGATAAGGATGACATCTATCGTAAGGTGTTCAATACGTATTCAGAAGGACGTCTTCGCCTGATGGGGTATGTGCTTTATGAGAAAATGCAGGTATATCCTCAGTTTCGTGCTGCTTTAATCTGTCTTTCAAAGGAAGAACAGGGCAAATTCCGTTATGTAAAAGGAGATACGGAAGGTTTTGTAAACATTCCTCTTCAGATGAAGGGAATTTGCTTTTCGGTATTCTTGCGTGAAGATACCGAGAAGGATATGATTAAGGTTTCGCTTCGTTCGGTAGGAGCATTCCCCTGTAATCAGGTAGCCGCTGAATTCTTCAATGGAGGTGGGCATTTGAATGCTTCCGGTGGAGAGTTTTACGGTACGATGGATGAGGCTGTAGACTTGTTTAAGCAGGCTTTGGTGAAATATGAGAGCTTGTTATTGAAAAATTAGTGAGAAATTTTTATTCTTGAACAATATTAGACATAATTGGACAAAATAGGAAGGATGTTTTTGAAACATTTTACTACATTTGCCCGTGTAAACATGCTTATTAAGATGAAAAAGAACTATTTGTTGTGGGCTGTAACTGCCCTGATAATGTTGGCGCTGCAGAGTTGTAATAACGGAAAAACCTACGCTGAAATGAAGGAAGAGGAAGCAGATGCTATTAATAAGTACATTTTGGAAAATGATATAAAGGTGATTTCTGAGGCAGATTTTGCTGCGCAGGATTCTACTACGAAAGAAAATGAATATGTGCTGCTTGAAGAAAGTGGAGTGTATATGCATGTGGATAATCGTGGACCTGGTAAAGAAGTGTTGGGAGATGGAGCGTATGAAATGGTTGCACGTTTTGTAGAAATAGCACTTCAGACACGCAGTGACTTAGGATTTACGGCCGGAGACACATTGCTGGCTAATTTTCACGTGTCTAATCCTTCGTATACGATTAAAGGAGAAGATTTTAAACTGACCATTAGCGGTGAATCTTATTCTGCTTCGTTTACTCGTAATGATTCTTATAGCATGTATGGCATGTATGGGACGCAATCTGTGCCTTCTGGCTGGTTGATTCCGTTTCGCTATCTGACACCAGGATATACAACTAGTTCCGAAAAAATCGCACGTGTAAAGTTAATCGTACCGCATAGTCAGGGAACCTCTTCTGCCACCCAGTCTGTATATCCATGTTTTTATGAGTTGACTTATTTAAAACGGTGATAACTTAAATAACCTAAATAATTAAAAAACCTTTATTTATGACACTTATTAAATCTATTTCCGGTATTCGTGGCACCATAGGCGGACATGCCGGCGAAGGATTGAATCCTTTGGACATCGTGAAATTCACTTCAGCGTATGCTACATTGATTCGTAAGACTACGACCAATAAATCAAATAAGATTGTAGTGGGCCGTGATGCACGTATTTCTGGTGAAATGGTGAAAAATGTGGTTTGCGGAACGTTGATGGGAATGGGATTCGATGTAGTAAATATCGGGTTGGCTTCTACTCCGACTACAGAACTTGCTGTAACTATGGAAGGAGCATGCGGTGGTATTATTTTGACTGCCAGCCATAATCCGAGACAATGGAATGCCTTGAAGTTGTTGAACGAACATGGTGAATTCCTGGATGCGGCAGAAGGTAATGAGGTATTGCGTATTGCTGCTGCAGAAGAATTTGAATTTGCAGACATCGAACATATTGGTAAGTATCGTGAAGACAATACATACAACCAGAAACATATTGACAGCGTATTGGCATTGAAATTGGTAGACGTAGAAGCTATCCGTAAGGCTAATTTCCGCGTAGCAATTGATTGCGTAAACTCTGTTGGTGGTGTGGTATTGCCTCAGTTGTTGGAGCAGTTGGGCGTACAACATGTAGAAAAATTGTATTGCGAACCGACTGGCGACTTCCAGCATAATCCGGAACCTTTGGAAAAGAACTTGGGTGACATCATGGGCCTGATGAAGAAAGGAACTTGTGATGTAGCCTTTGTGGTAGACCCCGACGTAGACCGTCTGGCTATTATCTGTGAGAACGGAGCTATGTATGGCGAAGAATATACACTGGTTACAGTAGCAGATTATGTATTGAAGCATACTCCGGGCAATACAGTTTCTAACCTGAGTTCAACTCGTGCACTGCGTGATGTAACTCGTAAATACGGCATGGAATACAATGCTTCTGCAGTAGGTGAAGTAAATGTAGTAACCAAGATGAAAGCTACTAATGCGGTTATCGGTGGTGAAGGTAATGGTGGAGTGATTTATCCGGAATCTCACTACGGACGTGATGCATTGGTGGGTATTGCTTTGTTCTTGAGTCATCTGGCACACGAAGGAAAGAAAGTAAGCGAATTGCGTGCTACTTATCCTAACTATTTCATTGCGAAGAATCGTATTGATCTGACTCCGGAAACAGATGTAGATGCTATCTTGGCGAAGGTAAAAGAACTTTACAAGAATGAAGAAATCAATGATATTGACGGTGTGAAGATTGATTTCCCTGATAAGTGGGTTCACCTGCGTAAGAGTAACACAGAACCGATTATTCGTGTATACTCAGAAGCTTCTACAATGGAAGCTGCTGATGAAATCGGTAAGCAGATTATGGACATTGTATACAGTCTGGCTAAATAAGAGAGGCGTTAGCGCATTCTTCTGAAAATAAAATGAATTCCGGAATGAAATAAAGCGGTTAGCTGGTTTTCATTCCGGAATTTTTTGTGAATGTGTGATAGAGAACAATGTGTGTAGGGTTATTCCTTTTCAGATTCTTCTGAAGAAACGAGGGTTAATTCTGAATGTAATGTCGATTCTTTTTGTGGTGAAAGAATAGGGGACGAGTTTTCTTCTGACGAGAAACCAGCATGGAATAATGCGTAAAAGAAGGGCAGAATAACTTTTTGAGTTTCCATAATGAGTTATTTTTAGGGGTTTGTAATGAAAACGCCAAAATGTGAATATCCCCCTATCTGAAAAGTGTTAAATAATCTAATCGTCCACCCATAGCAGGTCGCTCATAATTCCATCAGAAATAAATATCCCTTTTTTTGTGAGCTTCATGACGTGATTATCAAGTGTCAGAAAACCTTGTTTCAAGTGGGGAGAAGCCATGCGCATGCAGTAATCAAATAAGGCTTCTCCAAATGTTTCTTTCAGTATATGGGTGGGGATGCCGTAAGCAGTGCGCAGGCGGGTAATGATAAAGTCATTATAGCGCGTATACAAATCAAGCTCTTCCTTTTCCTGATAAGGTGTTCCTTCTTGAATACCTTGTATATACTGAGGAAGAGAAGCTACGTTCCATTGTCTGGAAGTCCCGTCGTAGGAATGGGCAGAAGGGCCGCAGCCCAGGTATTTTTTGCCTGTCCAGTAGCTGGAGTTGTGGCGTGAGTGAAATCCCGGGCGACAGAAATTGGATATTTCATAATGTTCATATCCGTTACTTTTGAGGGTATGTATCAACTCCTTGAATAAGGAGACACTTAAATCTTCATCCGTTTCTTCCACTTGATGTGCTTTTTTCAAGTTCCATAAAGGAGTACCTTCTTCATAAATCAGATGATAGGCTGAAATATGCTCCGGGTGCATCTGAAGGGCTGTTTGAAGGTCTTCTTGCCAATCTTCTAATGTTTCTCCAGGCAGTCCGTACATCAAGTCGATACTGATATTCTGGAAACCAGCTTCTCGGCAATGTTGGTATGCTTGTTGAGCCTGAGCAGCTGTGTGCCGGCGGTGAAGCAGACGAAGAGTATCTTCCTTGAAGGTTTGTATACCCATGCTTAACCGGTTAAACGGGAGGGTACGCAGCATGGCTATGTATTCAGGTGTCAGATCGTCGGGATTTGCTTCAATCGTAATTTCGGCTTCCGGATTTACAGTATATATATTATAGATGGTTTCAAAAAGCTGAATGAAATCTTTTTCTTCTAATTGTGAAGGAGTACCTCCACCAAAGTAGATGGTGTCAATAATTTCTCCATCCAGATAGTTTTTTCGCAGCTCAAGTTCTTTGGAAAGAGCCTGTACGTATGTACTTTTTTTATCATTTTCTGTCGTAGAAAAGAAGTCGCAGTAAATGCAACGTCGTTTGCAAAAAGGGATATGAAGATAGATTCCAGCCATAATTAATCTACTGTAAGAAGTTGTTTTACGGGTGTAAAGATACGGATAATTTATGGGAGGAAAGAAGGAATACAGATTTTGTATGTCTGAAAACATAGTTTAGTAACACGAAACTTTTTATTGTTTTTCTGAATTATAATCTCTAATTTGCGCTTCGTTAAAAAATAAGAGATATGAAAAGCATATCCTTTCGTTACTAAACTAAATCTTGAAATACCATGAAAGTATATCAGACAAACGAAATCAAGAACATTGCCCTTCTCGGTAATGATGGCTCAGGTAAAACCACTCTCACAGAAGCTTTGCTCTATGAGAGTGGTATTATAAAACGTCGCGGAAGAATTACTGCCAAGAATACGGTGAGTGATTATTTCCCGGTAGAGCAGGAATACGGATATTCGGTATTTTCTACTGTGTATCATGTAGAATGGAACGGAAAGAAGTTGAATATTATCGACTGTCCGGGAAGTGATGACTTCGTGGGAGCTGCCATTACCGCATTGAATGTGACTGATACAGCCATCTTGTTATTGAACGGGCAATATGGTCCGGAAGTGGGTACACAGAATCACTTCCGTTATACTGAAAAACTGGGTAAGCCGGTGATTTTCCTGGTAAACCAGTTGGATAGTGAAAAATGCGATTTTGACCATGTGCTTGAACAGTTGAAAGAGAATTATGGTTCTAAAGTTGTTCCGGTTCAGTATCCGCTTAGTACAGGACCCGACTTCAATTCGTTGATTGATGTACTTTTAATGAAGAAATATTCTTGGGGACCGGACGGCGGTGCTCCAACTATTGAAGACATTCCGGCAGAAGAAATGGAAAAAGCGCAGGAATGGCATAAGACGCTGGTGGAAGCTGCGGCTGAACACGACGAGAGCCTGATGGAAAAATTCTTTGAATCTGAATCGCTGACAGAAGATGAAATGCGTGAAGGTATCCGTAAGGGTTTGGCTGCCAGAGGTATGTTCCCGGTATTCTGCGTATGTGCAGGTAAAGATATGGGCGTGCGTCGCTTGATGGAATTCTTGGGCAATGTGGTACCGTTCGTGGATGAAATGCCGGTAGTTCACAATACACGTGGTGTTCCTGTTCCTCCCGATCCGAATGGTCCTACTTCACTTTACTTCTTTAAGACAGCTGTGGAACCTCATATCGGAGATGTACAGTACTTTAAAGTAATGAGTGGTGTGGTGCATGAAGGTGATGATTTGAGCAACGCAGACAGAGGTTCGAAAGAACGTATGGCACAGCTTTATGTATGTGCAGGTGCCAACCGTGAAAAAGTGGACGAACTGCGTGCGGGAGATATTGGCTGTACAGTAAAATTGAAAGATGTGAAGACGGGCAATACCTTGAATGGCAAGGATTGTGAGAACCGATTCAATTTCATTAAATATCCGAATCCGAAGTATACGAGAGCTATCAAGCCGGTAAATGAAGCCGACACAGAAAAGATGATGGCGGTATTGAACCGTATGCGTGAAGAAGACCCGACTTGGATTGTTGAACAGTCTAAGGAATTGCGTCAGATTCTGGTACACGGTCAAGGAGAATTCCATCTGCGTACATTGAAATGGCGTCTGGAAAACAACGAAAAGTTGCAGATTCAGTTCTATGAACCTAAGATTCCATATCGTGAAACAATTACTAAGTCGGCTCGTGCAGACTATCGTCATAAGAAACAGTCGGGTGGTGCCGGACAGTTTGGTGAAGTTCACTTGATTGTAGAGCCTTATTATGAAGGTATGCCTGCTCCGGAAGTCTACAAGTTCAACGGTCAGGAGTATAAGATGAACGTGAAGGGTACGGAAGTAATCGACTTGGAATGGGGTGGTAAGCTCGTATTTGTCAACAGTGTAGTTGGTGGAGCAATTGATGCCCGTTTCATGCCGGCTATTTTGAAAGGTATCATGAGTCGTATGGAACAGGGACCGCTGACTGGTTCATACGCACGTGATGTACGTGTTATTGTGTACGACGGTAAGATGCACCCAGTAGATTCAAATGAAATTTCCTTCATGCTGGCTGGTCGTCATGCGTTTAGTGAAGCATTTAAGAATGCAGGTCCGAAGATTTTGGAACCGATTTATGATGTGGAAGTATTCGTTCCGAGTGATAAGTTGGGTGACGTGATGAGTGACATGCAAGGTCGTCGCGGTATGATTATGGGTATGACCAGTGAAAAGGGATATGAAAAGTTGAGTGCCAAAGTTCCATTGAAAGAAATGTCGAACTATTCTACTTCTTTGAGTTCATTGACTGGAGGTCGTGCTTCATTTATTATGAAATTTGCCAGCTATGAACTGGTTCCGACGGATGTACAGACCAAGCTGATGAAGGAATTTGAAGAGCAAGAAAAGGACGAAGCATAATATTAGTTGTGATTTTTATAGATAAAAAAGCCGTGTTTCTTAAAAAGCACGGCTTTTTTTTGTTTAACTTAGCTTAAACAAAACCCTCTATTTATTTGTTATTAATCTAAAATTCTATTATTTTTGTAATGTATAGCTGCTTGAAATAATAGATAGTGTAGATTTTATTAGGTAAAATTAGATTTATGGTTAATATACGACAAAATCTTATTTAAAGCTTGTTAATCTGTTAGCGTCGTATTTGTCAGGTTGTTAAATTTGTCCGTATGAAAAAATCGACTATTTGGATATTAGGAGTTGTAATGGGACTGTCTTTCTTGAGCTTGCTTTATTTGCAGGTAAGCTATATTGAGGAGATGGTCAAAATGCGGCGTAGTCAGTTTGAAGAGAATGTAAACCGCAGTTTGGGAAAGGCTGTGCATAACCTGGAACTGGTTGAAACAAAAAAATATCTGGAGAAAGATGTCGCAGCGCAGGAACGTGCAGCACTGTTGTCCAGACAATACCAGGAAAAGAATGATGCAGGCGAGAATGTGGTAGAACATCATCAGTATACAATTACCGCACCTGACGGTTCTACTTACTCTACTTTTGAGTTGAAGACCATTATGAATCGGCCGTCGAATGTGCCGAAGGTGGTCATATCTACTGGAAGAACTATTCCACAAACATCACGTGCATTGCAGGAGATTCTGAAAGAACGTTATGTGTATCAGCGTGCATTGCTGGATGAGGTGGTGTATAATATTCTTTATACGGCAAGTGACAAGCCTCTGAAAGAAAGAGTCAATTTTAAACAGCTTGACCACTTCCTGAAAACAGAACTGTTTAATAATGGCATCGATATTCCTTATCATTTTTCGGTGACAGATCGGGATGGGAAAGAGGTGTACCGTTGTTCAGATTATGTGCATGACGATGAAAAAATCTATTCTCGTTTGCTCTTTGAAAAAGATCCTCCTGCCAAGATGGGTTTTGTGAATATTTTCTTCCCCACACTGGATAATTACATATTCAGTTCGGTGAAGTTTATGATTCCATCCATCATCTTTACGGTGGTGTTGCTGATTACGTTTATTTTCACGATTTACATTATTTTCCGTCAGAAACGCTTGACTGAAATTAAGAATGATTTCATCAACAACATGACGCATGAGTTTAAGACTCCGATTTCTACCATATCGTTGGCTGCCCAGATGTTGAATGATCCGGCAGTAGGTAAATCGCCTGTGATGTTTAAGCATATATCAGGAGTTATCAATGACGAAACGAAGCGTTTGCGTTTCCAAGTAGAAAAGGTGTTGCAGATGTCTATGTTTGAACGACAAAGTGTGACACTTAAGAAAAAGGAAATTGATGCACATGAGTTGATTAATGGAGTGGTGAATACCTTCCGTTTGAAAGTAGAAAAAAACAATGGTACGCTGGAGGCGGAATTGAATGCGCAGGATCCGGTGATTTTTGTGGATGAAATGCATTTTACCAATGTGGTATTTAACTTGCTGGATAATGCAGTGAAATATAAGAGTCCGGATCGTGACATTGCCTTGAAAATCCGTACATGGAATGAAAGCGGAAAATTGTGCATTTCTATTGAGGATAACGGTATCGGAATAAAGAAAGAAAACTTGAAAAAGATATTCGATAAGTTCTATCGGGTTCATACTGGAAACTTGCATGATGTGAAAGGTTTTGGACTTGGGTTGGCTTATGTAAAGAAAATAATCGCAGACCATAAAGGCTCTATCCGGGCGGAAAGCGAATTGAATGTAGGAACAAAATTTATAATTACTATACCATTATTTAAAGAAGAATAAGATATGGACGACAAATTGCGTATTTTGCTGTGCGAAGATGATGAGAATCTTGGCATGCTTTTGAGAGAATATTTACAGGCAAAAGGTTACAATGCAGATCTTTTTCCAGATGGAGAAGTTGGATTCAAGGCTTTTCTGAAGAGTAAATATGATTTGGTGGTAACAGACGTAATGATGCCAAGAAAAGATGGTTTTACTTTGGCACAGGAAATCCGTCAGGCAAATGCGGAAGTTCCTATTATTTTCTTGACAGCTAAAACGCTGAAAGAAGATATTCTGGAAGGATTCAAGATTGGTGCGGACGATTATATTACAAAGCCTTTCAGTATGGAAGAGCTGACATTCCGTATTGAAGCTATTTTGCGTCGTGTACGTGGAAAACGTAACCGTGAAAGTACAGTGTACAAGATTGGTCGTTTTACTTTTGATACTCAGAAACAGATTCTGTCAATTGGTGACAAGCAGACTAAGTTGACTACAAAAGAATCTGAATTGCTGGGCTTGCTTTGTGCACATGCAAATGAAATTCTTCAGAGAGACTTTGCGCTGAAAACTATCTGGATTGACGATAATTACTTCAATGCAAGAAGTATGGATGTGTATATCACAAAATTGCGTAAGCACCTGAAAGAAGATGATTCAATTGAGATTATCAATATTCACGGAAAGGGATATAAATTGATTACTCCGGAAGGTGAATAAAGGAGTTTCGGAAGTGAGCAATAAAAAAGCCTGAATTAAACATTCAGGCTTTTTTATTGCTGTTGATTGAAAAAAATCAATCTGTAATTCTTTTGTTCAGGATGATATATGAAATCAATCCGGCAACAACGAGTAACAAAGAAACTCCCAATACTGCGTTGTCGTTGACATTGCCTGTTGCATAGCTTGCAATGAGAATCACAGCACCGATGATAACCAATATCACTCCTAAATTCTGTAATAAGCTTTTCATGTGTGTCTTCTTTTTTATGGTTTATTTATTCATGGTTACAAATTAAAGCATAATTCTTTTATCCAAAAAATTATTTCGTGAAAAAAAACGGAAATTTGAGCATATATATAAGCCGTTTTATAAAAGCTTGACAAATGAAATGATTTTTATGCTTTTTGCTGGGGGGCAAGTCTGAATCATTCCGCTTTTTTAGTCTTTTGTGTTGGTAAATATTTTCCGAAGCACTTCCTGGCTGATTCTTAATTCCTCCAATGTAAGTCCGTGTAAGGCTTCTTTTAATGTCTTGTTGGCGATGAAACGCGCTTTTTCTTCTAATTTCTTTCCATTTTCTGTCAGGTGAATTTTGTTGGTCCGACGATCTTTTTTGTCGGGCACTCGTATAACCAGGTGTTGTCTTTCCATGTTGTCGATCAGTCGGGTCATGCTGGGTTTGTCTTTAAAAGTGGCATTGCATAACTCCTGCTGGGTAACTCCATCCTTTTCCCAAAGGTAGAGTAGCACGGTCCATTGCTCCGGTGTAATTTCCATGTCATTTAATCGGAAATTCCGGCTCAGCTTTCTGTTAATGGCAGCCGATACTTTTCCATTTAAAATGGCAAATATCAGTTGAATGTCAAAATTGAATTGTTCTATCATGTAATTATTGTTTAAACAACTTTGCAAATATACGACATTTCACCTATATATAAAGTAGAGAAAAGAGAGTTTGGAAGATAAATATCTCTTTTTTAAGAATCTTTATTGCATAAATATATGGGAAGTCTTGGTTTCTTAATTGAAAAGTCGTACCTTTGCCGCGCAAATAAAAAATCATTATTAATTAATTTAATTAACGAATAGTATGAATCAATACGAAACCGTTTTCATTTTAACTCCCGTTTTGTCTGATGTTCAGATGAAGGAAGCGGTAGAGAAGTTCAAAGCTATCCTTACTCAGGAAGGTGCGGAGATCATCAATGAAGAAAACTGGGGATTGAAAAAATTGGCTTACCCAATTCAGAAAAAATCTACAGGATTCTATCAACTGATTGAATTCAAAGCAGAACCGTCTGTAATCGAGAAGCTGGAAGTTAACTACCGTCGTGACGAACGTGTAATCCGTTTCTTGACTTTCAAGATGGATAAGTACGCTGCAGAATACGCTGCTAAGAGAAGAAATGTAAAATCAACTAAAAAGGAGGAAAACTAATCATGGCACAGCAACAATCAGAAATCAGATATTTAACTCCGCCTTCAGTAGACGTTAAGAAGAAAAAATACTGTCGTTTCAAAAAGAGCGGTATTAAGTACATCGACTACAAAGATCCTGAATTCTTGAAGAAATTCTTGAACGAACAGGGTAAAATCCTTCCGCGCCGTATTACAGGTACTTCATTGAAGTTCCAGCGTCGTATTGCGCAGGCTGTTAAGAGAGCTCGTCACTTGGCTTTGCTGCCTTTCGTAACTGATATGATGAAATAATAAAGGAGGAATAAGAATATGGAACTGATTTTGAAAGAAGACGTAGTTAACTTGGGCTACAAGAATGATATTGTAACCGTTAAGTCTGGTTATGGTCGTAACTATCTTATTCCGACAGGTAAAGCTGTGATTGCTTCTCCGGCTGCAAAGAAAATGTTGGCTGAAGAACTGAAACAGCGTGCTCACAAATTGGAGAAGATTAAGAAAGATGCTGAAGCTGTTGCAGAAACATTGAAGGGCGTTTCTTTGACTATCGCTACAAAAGTAAGTGCAACAGGTGTTATCTATGGTTCAGTAGGTAATATTCAGATTGCTGATGAACTGGCTAAGTTGGGTCACAACATCGATCGTAAGATTATCGTTGTTAAAGACAACGTAAAAGAAGTTGGACACTACAAAGCTGTGGTTAAACTTCACAAGGAAGTTTCTGTAGAAATTCCTTTCGAAGTAGTTGCAGAAGAAGCTTAATTTGTATCTGTAAATACTTTAATAAATCCCCCGAATGGACAACGGTCTGTTCGGGGTTTTTATTTTTATTTGGAGTTGGGGAAATTGATAAGAAGTCGAGTGTGGATTTTGAGTTTTTTTCTCTCTTGGTTTGTAAGGGTCAAGGTGTGAATGTGAAGTACGGGAGTATTCTATTGTTTACAAAAATAGTGATGGAGGTAAAATAGTTTGTATGGGTGAAATTGAGTGAACAGGGAAGCTGTGTGATGAAATATAAGATGGGAGTATTAGTATGGGTTAGCGAAAGAGCATAAAAAAAAGTCTGTAGGCTGAGCTTACAGACTTTCAATTCTCTCTGATGTTCGAGATTATTCAGCTACTACTGCTGAGTCAGCGCTAACTGCAGCTGAATCGCAAACTACTGCTGCTGAATCAACAACCGGAGCTGCTTCTTCAACTACTGCTACTGAATCTGAATCAGATGCAACTTCACTGTTAGCTGCTTTGTTTCCGCAAGAAGCGAAAGAAACTGCAGCAAATGCTACGAACAAAAATACTAATTTTTTCATTTTCTTTGCTTTTTAAATCTGTAATACTTATGTTGTTTTCTTAAAACGCTGCAAAGATATAGACTTTTTCAATACGTTGTTCTCTTTCTAGCCACTTTTTTTCAAAAAAATATGTTTTATAACCTATTTGCTTGAATTATAACATGTTGCAAAACATAAGATTTTTCTTCGTATTCTGAGAAATTTCTTAAAAGATGAAGAAATATGTATAGAAGCAGTGAATAGAGGTTGCAAATTCAGAAACTCGTTTCAGGAATCGTGAATAATGTGTACCTTTGCAGACTTCTAAAATTGTAAAGAGATATGATTGATACAACTATTTTTCAGGATAAAGTAGCTGTTTATTATACGTTGGGCTGTAAGCTTAATTTTGCAGAGACTTCTTCTATCGGTAAAACGTTAAAGGAAGCGGGAGTTCGAACAGCCAGAAAAGGTGAAAAAGCAGATATTTGTGTGATTAATACCTGCTCGGTGACAGAAATGGCAGACAAGAAATGTCGGCAAGCCATTCATCGTCTTTCTCGTCAGCATCCTGATGCTTTTATTGTGGTAACTGGCTGTTATGCCCAGTTGAAACCTGGACAGGTGGCTGACATAGAAGGAGTAGATTTGGTATTAGGAGCAGAACAGAAGGGTGAGTTGATGAATTATTTGGGCAACTTGCAGAAACATACGCATGGAGAGGCTGTAGTTACCGCTACCAAAGACATTCGTACTTTTTCTCCTTCCTGTTCCCGTGGGGATCGTACCCGTTATTTTCTGAAGGTACAGGATGGATGTGATTATTTCTGCTCTTACTGTACCATTCCGTTTGCACGAGGAAGAAGTCGTAATGGAAAGATAGAAGATTTGGTGGCACAAGCTCGTCAGGCAGCTGCCGAAGGAGGAAAAGAAATTGTGCTGACCGGAGTGAATATCGGTGATTTTGGAAAGTCAACGGGTGAAACCTTCTTTGATTTAGTAAAGGCTTTAGATGAAGTGGAAGGCATTGAGCGTTACCGTATTTCTTCTATTGAACCCAATCTTCTGACGGATGAAATCATTGAATATGTGGCTCAATCCCGTCGTTTTATGCCTCATTTCCATATTCCTTTGCAGTCCGGGTGCGATGAGGTGCTGAAGTTGATGCGCCGTCGTTATGATACGGCTTTGTTTGCAGCCAAGATTGCAAAGATAAAATCTCTGATGCCCGATGCTTTTATTGGGGTAGATGTCATCGTGGGTACTCGCGGAGAGACTCCTGAATATTTTGAAAAAGCTTATGAGTTTATTAAGGGGTTGGATGTAACTCAGCTGCATGTGTTCAGTTACTCAGAACGTCCGGGAACTCAGGCTTTGAAAATTGATTATGTGGTTCCTGCTCAGGAAAAGCATGCCAGAAGCCAGTGTTTACTGGAGCTTTCAGATGAAAAGACGAAAGCTTTCTATGCCCGTCATATTGGTGCAGAAGCAGAAGTGCTGATGGAGAAATCTAAAGCAGGTACACCCATGCATGGTTTTACAAAAAACTACATTCGGGTGGAACTGGCGCACGATGAAAAACTGGATAACCATCTGGTAAAAGTGCGTTTGGGTGATTTTAATGAAGACGGAACCTCGCTTAAAGGAACTATTTTATGATAAAGACAGCTGTAGTCATCTTAAACTGGAATGGGGAAGCCATGCTTCGCCAGTTCTTGCCCTCAGTGATTGCTTGTTCGTGTTTGGAGGGAACTGAAATTTATGTAGCCGACAATGCTTCCACGGATGCTTCGTGTGAGGTGGTAGAAAAAGAATTTCCTTCTGTCCGCCTGATACGCCTGGATAAGAACTATGGTTTTGCCGATGGCTACAATTATGCTTTACAAAAAATAGATGCGGAATACGCTGTCCTGCTCAACAGTGATGTAGAAGTGACGGAAGGATGGCTTCAGCCGATGGTTGGTTATTTGGATACTCATCCGGAGACTGTGGCCTGTCAGCCGAAAATCCGTGCGTATCGTCACCGGAACCTGTTTGAATATGCCGGAGCAAGTGGAGGCTTTATTGACCGTTATGGTTATCCTTTCTGTCGTGGACGTATTTTTGAAAACGTAGAGGAAGACAAAGGACAGTATGACGAGGTGATTCCTGTGTTCTGGGCTACGGGGGCAGCTTTGATGATTCGTCTGGACGTATATCGGAATGTCGGTGGACTGGACGGACGTTTCTTTGCGCACATGGAAGAAATAGACTTGTGCTGGCGTTTACGCAGTCGAGGCTATCAGCTTGTCTGTATTCCTTCAAGTACGGTATATCATGTGGGAGGAGCTACCTTGAAAAAGGAAAATCCCCGTAAAACTTTCCTGAATTTCCGAAACAATCTGCTGATGCTGTATAAGAACCTGCCGGAAGAAGAATTGAAGCCTGTGATGCGTGTCCGTACTTTTCTGGATTATTGTGCCGCTGCAGTCTGGGTTTTGAAAGGAGATTTTGCCAATGCCAAAGCTGTGTGGAATGCCCGTCGGGAGTTCTCCCGGATTCGAAGCCAGTTTACTGCCGGTCGTCAACAAAACCTGGCCCATACAGTGTTGAAGGCCATTCCCGAACGTCGTTCTTTCAGTTTGGTGTGGCAAGCAAAAGTAAAGGGCCGAAAAACCTTTTCAGCCCTTTCACATTAAAGTTTCTTGAGTTCCTGATACAAACGTTGCACCGGAAGACCCATGACATTGAAATAGGAGCCTTCCAGTCGGGAAACTCCCACAAAGCCAATCCATTCTTGTACTCCGTATGCTCCCGCTTTGTCCAGTGGCCGGAATTTCTCTACATAGAATTCAATTTCATCCTCTGTCAGTACGTCGAATGTGACTTGAGTAGTTGCCGAAAACGTTCGTTGCAGGCCACGGGTCATCAGACATACTCCGGTAATTACCTGGTGCGTCTTGCCGGAAAGTTCCCGCAACATTTCTTTGGCTTCTTCCAGTGTCCGGGGCTTTCCCAATACCTTTTCGTTGATGCACACCACCGTGTCGGCTGTAATGATTAACTCGTCTTCCGCCATGGAATTACGATAAGCTTCCGCTTTTTCACGTGAGATGTACATTGGAATTTCTTCCCCTTTCAACGTATCAGGATAGCTTTCATCTATGTCTGGAAGTACCCTGACCGTATATTCTAAATTCAGTCCGCTCAGTAATTCCCTTCGTCTGGGAGAATTGGAGGCAAGTACGATTTTATAATGCTGTATGTTTTCTAATGGTTTCATCTTTTCCCTACTTATTGGTTACCAGCCAAAGGCAGCCTGCCCGGCCATCCATTTTCCCTGTGCTTTTAAAACCTGTTCAATGACGTCGCGTCCGCAGCCATATCCTCCCTGTCGGTGAGAAATGTATTTGCTGATGGCTTTGATTTCAGGTGCCGCATCTGCCGGACAACAGGGGAGTCCCACCAACTGCATGACCTCGTAATCGGGTATATCGTCTCCCATGTAAAGCACTTCTTCCGGTTTCAGGTTATATTTTTCTAACAGTTCCTTGTATTCACGGGTTTTTACGGCAGCACCTAAGTACACATCCTTTATACCCAGTCCTTCGTAGCGTTTCCGAACGGCTTCCGTCTTTCCCCCTGTGATAATGGCCACATGCAGTCCGCATTTCACAGCCAGCTGCAACGCATAGCCGTCTTTGATATTGACAGAACGCATGGGCTCTCCGTCGGGATGCAAAAAGATTGTTTCGGCGCTCAGTACTCCGTCTACATCGAAAAACAGCGCTTTTATTTGAGTCAAATCGTAATTTATCATATCTGAAAAATTAAATGGTCAATGATTGGTTGTTTCATATAAATGGATGTGTTCGCTCAGTAACCGATAGATTTCTGCCAGCTTAGGTTCTTCTTCCAGCATATTCAGGTGGCGGTTAATCACATTTTCATCGTAGCGTCTTGCCGGACCGGTTTGTGCTTCCACCGGAGATAATTCATGTACCTTTCGGGCGGTTTCATCTATCAGTGGCAGCATAGATTCGAAAGGAAGTTGGTGTGCCTGAAGCAAATGTTGGCAGATGGCGTACATGTGGTTGCTGAAGTTGCAGGCAAAGACAGCTGCTATGTGCAGGTATTTTCGTTGTTCCGAACTGGCTTCGTACACTTTCGGACTAAGGCTTCCGGCTATTTCCTGAAGAAGGGATAAATTCTCCGGCGAATTGGCTTCGAGGAAGAACGGCACTTCTTCAAAATTAACTTCCCGTTGTTTGCTGAAAGTCTGCATGGGGTAAGCTACTCCGTAATTTTTGAACTTTTCCTTCCATACTTCCATCGGCATACTTCCAGCAGTGTGCAGGTACAGAGCATCCGGATTACAGTGGGCAAGTTGTGAAATGACTGTTTCCAAAACGGCATCTTTCACTGATACGATGTACAAATCGGCATGTTCGTCTACCTGTTCCAGGCAGGTGGTCCACGCACATCCTAATATCTGTGCCAAAGCTTGTGCCGATTCCTGTGTCCGGCTGTAAATTTGTGACAAGTGGAATCCCTTTTGCTGCAGAGCCTGAGCCAGATGAGTGGCTACATTGCCTGCTCCTATGCATACAATGGAAAAATCTTTTTTATTCATCATCCGCGTGAAGATAAGAAGTAAAGTAAAACTCCGATGACCAGCAAGGTGGCGGGCAGGAGGAAAGTCGACATCTGTCCCAGCAGAGAGATGACCAGACCGATATTCTGAATCAGCCAGATACCTAATAAAATGAGTCCTACCGATTTGTCACTTTTGAACCACAGAAAAATAATGGCTGCATACAGCAACATCGTATCTTTTTGCATCACCCACGGCAGTCCGAGGTGACCGAATCCTACCCATTTGTCTATCAGGTAGAGCAGTCCTGTCAGTACAAGAAAAACGGCTGTAGCCCGATAAGTATCTTTGTGTTTACCCGATGCTGCTGCCATTATTTCCCTCCGAATTTATTGATATGTACCTTTTCCCATTGCAGGTGTGACTCATCAAAAGGCTTGCGTTCCATCCCCTTGTGTCCCACAGCGATGACGGACAGCACTTGCAACTGTAAAGGAAGGTCCAACAGTTCATGGATATATTCGTTGGCCGGTGTGCCGTTGGCAGTAAATCTTTCTCTTACCTGTACCCAGCAGCTTCCCAGTCCCAGATCTTCTGCCTGAAGCTGAATCATGATTGACGCAATGGAAGCATCTTCAATCCACACATCGCTGGCGAGCGGGTCGGCAGTCACTACAATAGCCAGTGCAGCATCTTTTACGAATGCCGCTCCCGATTCCTTGCAGAAAGACAACTTTTCCAGTGTGTCCTTGTCGTCTACGACAATGAACTGCCAGCAATTGGAGCGTTTGGAAGACGGAGCCATCAGAGCCGCCTTCAGTAATGTGAGCACCTGATCCTGTGTCAGTTCCTCATCCGTAAACTTTCGCATGCTTCGCCGGTTTCTGATTAAATCACTGAAGTTTTCCATAAAAATTTCGTTTGTTTGGACAAATATAAGGCTTCCCCGTTAAATCCTCAATAAAAAAATGTAAATTTGCATCACATGAACATCCGTTTAGCTACATATTATCACGCTAAGGATGTACCTGCCCTTCCGGGTTCAAACATCTTTCATTCTACAGAACTGTTTCATGTGCTGGAACAGACAAGGGGAGTTCGTCCGCTTTTGCTGGTAGCCTACGAGGGGAAATCTCCTGTGGGAAAGCTGCTATGCATTACTCGCCGTTCCACTAATCTGCTACGTTTTGCCGAAAAGAGTTATGCGTACGGCACAGGTGAATACTTTCCTTCCTCCTATCCGAAAGAACATATTTTTCAAGAATTGCTTTCCTACTTTACGCAGCAGTTTGCAGAGAAATCTTTTCTTTTAGAATTTCGCAATCTGGAAGAACCTTTGTTGGGTTACCGTTATTTCCGGCAAAACGGATATTTCCCGATACGCTGGCTTCGGGTGCGCAACTCTTTACACCATGATTCGTTGGACAAATGGATGAGCACCTCCCGCAAGCGGCAAATTCATCAGGGGCTGAAGAATGGAGCCGTAATTGATGTGGCACGTACAGAAGCAGATGTGCAGGCTTTTTTCAGTATGCTCAAACATTATTATTCGCCCAAGATTCATCGTTACCTGCCCGACATCGGTTTCTTCACTACTTTGCTGACGCATTCATCCCATTGCGGACGGATTTTTATCATTCGTTATAAAAACAAGATTATCGGAGGTTCGGTCTGTCTGTTTTCCGGGGAAGATGCCTATTTGCTTTTTTCCGGTGGGATGAGAAAAACGTATCCGCTGCAGTTTCCGGGAGTGCTTGTCGTATGGGGAGCCATGCAGTATGCCCGTGAGCACGGATATGCTCATTTTGAATTTATTGAAGCCGGGTTACCTTTCAAGAAATACGGTTTCCGTGACTTTATTCTGCGTTTCGGCGGAAAGCAGATGAGCAGTCGCCGCTGGTTTCATGTGCGCTGGAACTGGCTGAATCGTTTGCTGACAAAAATCTATGTATAGCCCCCTTTCCATACTTCTGTCAATGGATTAAACTCTTTTTAAACAACGGGATTTCTTTGAAAAAATCGTCAAAAAGTTTCTTTTTTCAGCACAATTTTCTTTTCTTTGTCTGTGTGTATATTAAACACGTACTTTAATTTAATACCCATAAAAAACAATTCTATTATGAAAATCTCTCACATTGAACATTTGGGCATTGCGGTCAACAGTATCGAAGAAGCCCTTCCTTATTATGAAAACGTCCTCGGATTGAAATGCTATAACGTAGAAACCGTAGAAGACCAGAAGGTAAAGACTGCGTTTTTGAAATGTGGTGACACAAAAATTGAATTGCTGGAACCAACCGGTCCTGACAGCACGATTGCCAAGTTCATTGAAAACCGCGGTATGGGCGTACATCATGTGGCATTTGCAGTAGAAGACGGAGTGGCCAATGCGCTGGCACAGGCAGAAGGGGCAGGCATTCGTTTGATTGACAAGGCACCGCGTAAAGGAGCAGAAGGCCTTCACATTGCATTCCTCCACCCGAAATCTACCATGGGCGTATTGACGGAACTTTGTGAAAAATAACCACCGGGAAAAGACCCTTATTTAATTATCAAATATAAATACTAATACCATGAGTAACCAACTTGAAAAAGTAAAAGAATTAATAGAGCTTCGCGCACAGGCCCGTCTGGGTGGAGGTGCGAAAGCCATCGAAAAACAACACGATAAAGGTAAGTACACAGCCCGCGAACGTATTTCCATGCTCCTTGACGAAGGCAGCTTTGAAGAAATGGACATGTTCGTACAGCATCGTTGCACAAACTTCGGAATGGACAAGAAGCATTATTTGGGAGACGGCGTCGTAACCGGATACGGAACAATCGAAGGCCGTCTGGTTTATGTTTTTGCTCAAGATTTCACGGTGTCTGCCGGTTCCCTTTCCGAAACCATGTCCTTGAAAATCTGTAAAGTGATGGATATGGCCATGAAGATGGGGGCTCCTTGCATCGGACTGAATGACTCGGGTGGTGCCCGGATTCAGGAAGGCATCAACGCCTTGGCCGGCTATGCCGAGATTTTCCAGCGTAACATTCTGGCTTCGGGAGTAATTCCGCAGATTTCCGGTATTTTTGGCCCTTGTGCAGGAGGTGCGGTATATTCTCCCGCCTTGACTGACTTCACCTTGATGATGGAAGGTACCTCTTGCATGTTCCTTACCGGGCCGAAGGTGGTGAAGACCGTGACGGGTGAAGACGTGTCGCAGGAAGATTTGGGAGGTGCCAGCGTGCATTCCACTCGTTCCGGTGTGACTCATTTCACAGCTTCTACAGAAGAAGAAGGTTTGGCATTGATTCGTAAATTGTTGAGCTATATCCCACAGAACAACCTGGAAGAACCGCCTTATGTAGATTGTACCGACCCGATAGACCGTCTGGAAGATTCTTTGAATGAAATTGTGCCCGACAGCCCGAACAAGGCTTATGATATGTATGAAGTTATCGGTGCCATTGTTGATAACGGTGAATTCCTTGAAATCCAGCGTGATTTTGCCAAGAATATCATTATCGGTTTTGCCCGTTTCAACGGACAGTCTGTCGGTATCGTGGCGAACCAGCCGAAGTTCCTGGCCGGTGTGCTCGATTGCAACGCTTCGCGTAAGGCAGCCCGTTTCGTTCGTTTCTGCGATGCGTTCAACATTCCTATCGTGTCACTTGTGGATGTGCCGGGATTCTTGCCGGGAACCGGACAGGAATACAATGCAGTCATCCTGCACGGTGCGAAGCTGCTGTATGCTTACGGCGAAGCTACGGTGCCTAAAGTGACCGTTACGCTCCGTAAGTCGTATGGAGGTTCCCACATCGTGATGAGCTGTAAGCAGTTGCGCGGTGATATGAACTACGCATGGCCTACTGCCGAGATTGCCGTGATGGGAGGTGCCGGTGCCGTAGAAGTATTGTATGCCAAGGAAGCGAAAGATGCTCCCGACCCGAAAGCCTTTATGGCTGAAAAGGAAGCTGAATACACCAAGCTGTTTGCCAACCCGTATAATGCAGCTAAATATGGTTACATTGACGATGTGATTGAGCCGCGTAACACGCGCTTCCGCATCATTCGTGCCTTGCAGCAGTTGCAGACCAAGAAGCTGACCAATCCGGCCAAGAAACACGGTAATATTCCTTTGTAACATTCACCTTTTTAATGCGTTTAGTTATGAACAAATACATAGCCGGAATATTCTTTGCATCTGCTATGGTCGGTGCGCTCAGTTCGTGCACCGCACCGGATACGGGCAGTAAAATCGTCATCAACGAAGTCTTGGTGGATAATCAAGACAACTTTCAGGACGATTATGGCGTGCATAGCGGATGGGTGGAAATATTCAACACATCTTATAATAGTGTCAACCTGGCAGGATGTTACCTGAAAGTGAGCAGTGAGCCGGGCGACACCCTGTCTTATTTCATTCCCAAAGGAGATGTACTGACTGCCATCAGCCCTCGCCAGCACGCTCTCTTCTGGGCAGACGGAGCACCGCGCCGGGGCACGTTCCATACCAATTTCGTATTAAGCAAGACCCGTGACAACTGGGTAGGATTATACGATTCGGGACGGAAACTGTTGGATGAAGTGGTTGTGCCTGCCGGTGTACTGAAGACAGACCAGTCGTATGCGCGGGTAAGCGACGGGGCAGACCAATGGGAAGTAAAGGATGACAGCGAGACCAAATACGTGACTCCAAGCACAAACAACCAGACGCTGGAAGGAAACCCGAAGATGGACAAGTTCGAACAACACGACTCGGCGGGGCTGGGCATGACCATTACTGCCATGACCGTGGTTTTCATCGGGCTTATTCTATTGTACATCAGCTTCCGCATCATCGGCAAGGTTGCCGTCAAGCTGCGTAAACGCAACGCCATGAAGGCTCAGAATGTCACCGACAAGCAGGAAGCGAAGGAACGCGGACTGGGAGAAGCTCCGGGCGAAGTCATTGCCGCCATTTCCATGGCCTTGCATGAAACACAGGGAGCCGACCACGATGTGGAAGAAACCATCCTGACCATCAGCCGGGTGAAACGGAGCTACTCACCGTGGAGTTCCAAGATTTATACCTTGCGTGAAACGCCTCATAAGAAATAACCTCTAAAGTATAACGAAAACCATGAAAGAATACAGATATAAAATCAACGGAAATCTCTACAAGGTGACCGTGGGAGACATAGAAGACAATAACGTGCATGTAGAAGTAAACGGAACGGCCTATACCGTGGAAATGGAAAAGAAGACCGGGCCGAAAATCAAACCGGTAGTCCGTACGGCAGCTACCACACCGGCAGCTCCTCCTCCCGCCGTGAGCCGTCCGGCTGTAGCAGGAAGCAAGTCAGGCATCAAGTCGCCGCTTCCGGGCGTGATTCTGGAAATCAAGGTGAAGGAAGGAGATGCCGTGAAACGCGGACAGACATTGCTCGTACTGGAAGCCATGAAGATGGAAAACGACATCAAGGCCGACCGTGACGGTAAGGTAACTGCCATCAAGGTGAGCAAGGGAGAATCAATACTCGAAGGTACAGACCTTATAATCATTGAATAGTTATGGGAGAATTTATCAATTTCTTACAAAGCAACCTGGCGGATTTCTGGACTTATACCGGCTTCTACAATGCGACTTACCAGCATTTCATCATGATAGCCGTCGGTATATTCTTCATTTATCTTGCCGTGGCGAAGGAATTCGAGCCGATGCTGCTGATTCCAATCGGATTCGGTATGCTGGTGGGCAACATTCCTTTCAATATGGAGGCCGGCCTGCAAGTCGGTATCTACGAACAGGGTTCGGTTCTCAACATCTTATATCAAGGAGTGACATCGGGATGGTATCCGCCACTCATCTTCCTCGGCATTGGAGCCATGACCGACTTCTCGGCATTGATTTCCAATCCGAAGCTGATGCTTATCGGTGCGGCAGCCCAATTCGGTATCTTTGGTGCCTATATGATTGCACTTGAATGGGGATTCGACCCCATGCAGGCAGCTGCCATCGGCATCATCGGAGGTGCAGACGGTCCGACCGCCATCTTCCTTTCATCGAAGCTGGCACCCAACCTGATGGGAGCCATCGCCGTGTCCGCCTATTCGTATATGGCATTGGTGCCGGTTATCCAGCCGCCTATCATGCGTTTGCTGACCACCAAGAAAGAACGTCTCATCCGCATGAAAGCCCCACGCGCCGTATCTCATACCGAAAAAGTATTGTTCCCCATTATGGGTCTGTTGCTCACCTGCTTCCTGGTTCCTTCGGGTCTTCCGCTGTTGGGTATGCTGTTCTTCGGTAACCTGTTAAAAGAAAGCGGTGTGACCCGCCGTTTGGCAGAGACAGCCCGCGGTCCGCTGATTGACACCATCACCATTCTGTTGGGATTGACCGTAGGCGCTTCCACCCAGGCTTCAGAATTCATCACATGGGATTCACTGAAGATTTTCGGCCTGGGTGCCTTGTCATTCGTGATAGCAACCGCGTCGGGAGTGCTCTTCGTGAAGATATTCAATCTCGTATTGAAGAAAGAAAACAAAATCAACCCGCTTATCGGTAATGCAGGTGTATCTGCCGTGCCCGACTCTGCCCGTATCTCGCAAATTGTCGGTGCGGAATATGATCCAAGCAACTACTTGTTGATGCACGCCATGGGTCCGAACGTAGCAGGTGTAATCGGTTCGGCAGTTGCTGCCGGTATCCTGTTAGGATTCCTGATTTAAAAAATTGTGTTTATAAGATAGAAGGAGGGATGCATCGGGTGATGTATCCCTCCTTTTTTATGCTTAATGGAGTAGGCGTAAAAACGCAAGTGCGTTTGCTTTTAAACGTAAGTACGTTTTACTTGAAACGCAAGTGCGTTTGACTTTAAACGTAAGTGCATTTGGGGATTGAACGCAAAGGCGTTTGATTTGAAGTGCAAATACGTGCTGAAGTGTACTGAGATTTCTCTTTTTCTTCATTTGATTTTACCTTGTTTTATAAGTAAGCTTCGGTGTCTCATTGGTATAGAATGACTACTCTTTTTTAGGTATCTTTCAGGTGTTAGATGAGGTGAATCAGCAGGCTTAATTATTCCTGATTTTTATATGTGATAGTAAATCAGTGACTTATGCGATGTGCCTCTTGAACTATAAAGAAACTTTCTTCTACCTATAATTAAGTATCTTTTTGTTCATCAAATTCGTTATTTTTAGGTATTGATAGCTTTTTTTGTGCGGTTTACCTTTGCGGTATCAAAAATCGCAGAGAAATGAAAAAAAAAGTTAGTTTGTTCTTAACCGCTCTTTGCTGCACCGTAGGCGCTTATTCAGCCAGTGAAACAGATTCGGTGCAGGTTACCGGAGCATGCGGAAGTACGGCTGTACACCGGCAGCGTACGGATAATGACGGATATACCCGTTTTCGTGTGGGAGGCTATGGAGAAGCTGTGGCCAGTTTTAAGGATTATGGCATCAATCGTTATTACGGTAATCCCAATGGAAACACCCGTGACCATCGGAACACGATTTCCATTCCACGCTTTGTGCTGGCAATGGATTATAAGTTTACTCCGAAATGGATTTTGAGCGCAGAAATCGAATTTGAAGCCGGAGGAACCGGGTCTGCCATGGAGCTGGAGAACTCGGAAAACGGCGAATATGAAACGGAAATGGAAAAAGGGGGAGAAGTGGCCTTGGAGCAGTTTCATATCACCCGGCTCATTCACCCGGCCTTCAATGTACGGGCGGGACACATGATTGTGCCGGTGGGACTGACCAATGCACATCACGAACCGATTAATTTCTTCGGCACAGTGCGACCGGAGGGTGAAACCACCATCCTGCCCTCTACCTGGCATGAAACGGGTATTGAGTTTTTCGGTACGTTGGGAAAAGGATATGCCACTTTCGACTATCAGGTGCTGGTAGTAGCCGGACTGAATGCCAACGGGTTCGACCGGAATACTTGGGTAGCCAGCGGCAAGCAGGGTTTGTTTGAGGAAGATAATTTCAATTCTCCGGGCTATGTGCTTCGTGTAGATTACCGTGGAGTGCCGGGGCTGCGTGTGGGAGGTTCTTTTTATTATTGTGCCAATACGGCAGGTAATTCCGACAAGCCCAATTTCTACGAGGGACAGAAAGCACCACTACGAATTTATTCAGGTGACTTGCAGTACAAGAATGACTATGTGACCGCACGGGCCAATGTGGTCTATGGTAACCTGACGAACTCCAAGTTTATCAGCAGCAAGAATGTACGTTTGTCGAACAATGCTTCTTACAGCCGCGTGGTTCCGGTAGCTAAAAATGCGGTCAGCTATGCCGGAGAGGTGGGTGTGAACCTGCGTTCCATTTTCAATCACAATCCCAAAGTTCCTGGGATTTATCCGTTTGTTCGCTATGAATACTATAATCCGCAAGAAAAAGGAGAAGCAGGGCAGACCATGGACTTGCGTAACAAGGTCAGCATGTGGGTGGCCGGATTGAATTGGTTTGCTTTGCCTAATCTGGTAGTGAAGGCAGACTATACTACCCGTCAGATTGGTACAGGAAAGGTGTTCGGTACCGGACCGTATACCAGTGAAAATGAGTTTTCCATTGGCTTGGCCTATATCGGCTGGTTTTTCAAGAAATGATTTATTAACTCCTAAAAAACTATTATGTATATGAAAAAGAATTTCTTTTATGCGGCAGCCCTGGCGGCAGGGCTGGCCTTTTCGGTGACAGCCTGCAGTGACGACGACACACCGAAAGAACCGGTTGATGTGGCAAACATTGACTATACGTCGGAAAACGCGACCAGTTGGAACAACTACATGAAGGCGGTTGTCACTTTGCTCCGTAAGGATGCTTCAGATTTGTATGAATACTGGGCCGTTTCCTATAAAGGCGGAGCAAGCTATGCCGAAACGTTCAAGAACCATGGAGCTCCGTTTAACAGTGCAGGTTCCTGCGTGCAGCAAGTGATAGACGGTTGTGTGGACATTGCCAATGAGGTGGGAGAAACCAAAATCGGTGACCCTTATTCAAAGTATCAGGCAGGAAAGGTGACCGAAGCGCTCTATGCCGTAGAATCCTGGTACAGCTGGCATTCCCGTGAGGACTATTCCAATAACATCGTATCTATCTGCAATGCGTTCTGCGGCGTACGCAGTGAGGCTTTGATTAGCGGAGCCACTATTGATAATACTCAGGTGGCTCCGCAATCCTTGTACAAGGTATTGGTGAGCAACGGGCAGCAGGAACTGGCAGATAATACTTTGTCGGCTATCAAGAATGCTTACGATAAGATTTTAGCCATCCCGCAACCGTTCCGTAACCATATCAACAGCGAACAGAGTCTGGCGGCTCAGGAAGCTTGCAGTGAACTGAGTGTCTTGTTGAAAGATAAGGTAAAACCGGCTTGTGATGCATTGTCGGAAGCAGTGCTGAATCCGGTGGTAAAGAACTACGTGGATGTAGTGGTATTACCCACTTATTCAGACTTGAAAGACAGAGTGGCTACTTTGTATGATAAAGTGAATGCGCTGGCAGCCAACCCAACCAATCAGGCTTTCAAGGATGCTTGTGATGCGTGGATTAGTGCCCGTGAACCGTGGGAGAAGAGTGAGGCTTTCTTGTTTGGCCCGGTAGCCGATCAGGGACTTGACCCGAACATGGACAGCTGGCCGCTTGACCAGGCTGCCATCGTGAATATCCTGAATTCTGGAGATTACAGCCAGATGGAATGGAGTGGCGACTACTCTGAAGACAGTGAAGCCATTTCTGCCGCACAGAATGTACGTGGTTTCCATACCCTGGAATTTCTGTTGTTCAAAGACGGACAAGCACGTACGGTAGATTAAGCATGAAGATAAATTTTTGATGAATGACAGGCAGGGGAGTAAAGAAGGGGAAGCCCTCCTTTACTTCCTCTGTATGTTTCCGAAAAAGAGAAGAATAAATGAGAATAGTAAAATTTTTGTTATACGGACTTTCCCCCTTTCTTCTATGGAGCTGTGAGAAAGAAGGAACCGACCAGCAGTACGTGGAGGTGCCGGAAGGCTTTGCACTGTCAGCCGGTACGGCCACTAACTTTCTGACCTCTTCGAAAGCATACGACTTTGAGGCTTCATGGGTATCGGGCATTTATAGCAGCCGTTTCAATGACGGCGACGGGCTGTATGATGATGTGCGTACCAGCAGCAACCAGGACGGCGGCTTGGGTCCCGTGTATGCCGGCTATTCCTGCGGAAGTTGTCATCGGAATGCAGGACGTACCAAGCCTACCTTGTGGAGTGAAGGCGGTTCGGGAAATTACGGTTTTTCTTCCATGTTGGTATATATCACCCGAAAGAACGGAGCGTTCTTCCAGAACTATGGGCGTGTGCTTCATGACCAGGCTATTTATGGGGTGAAGCCGGAGGGGAAATTGTCTGTGAAGTATGATTACCAGACATTCGAATTTCCCGATGGAGAAACTTATGAGCTTTGCAAGCCGACCTATACCATTACGGAGTGGTATGCCGACAGTATCCGTCCGGAAGATTTGTTCTGTTCTGTCCGTATACCGTTACGTCATGTGGGGATGGGGCAGATGATGGCACTCGACCAGAAAGAAATTGAAGCATTGGCTGCCAAAAGTAATTACCCCGAATACGGCATTAGCGGACGGTGTAATTATATCAGTGAGCGTGGAGTAACTCGTCTGGGACTTTCGGGCAACAAGGCACAGCATGCCGATTTGACGGTGGAATTAGGATTCTCCAGTGACATGGGAGTGACCAACAGCCGTTATCCCGAGGAGATATGTGAGGGACAGATGCAGATGGACCAGGGCAGTATGATGGGACTTTCGTACGACCAGTTGGACGTGTCGACCGAGGACATGGAGGATGTGGACTTGTATATGCACTGCCTGGGTGTGCCGGCCCGCCGGAATGTGAATGATCCGCAGGTACAGAAAGGAGAACAGAAATTCTATGAGGCGAAATGCCATCTTTGCCATGTGACTACGCTGCACACAAAAGTAAGAGGAGCCACCCTGCTGAACGGTACGGAACTGCCGTGGCTGGGCAATCAGACCATCCATCCGTATTCTGATTTTCTGCTGCATGATATGGGGTCGGAAATTATGGGTGTGGGTTTGAACGACAATTACGTAAGTGGTCTGGCCCGGGGTAATGAATGGCGTACCACTCCATTATGGGGCATTGGCTTGCAGGAAGTGGTGAACGGACATACCTATTTTCTGCACGACGGACGTGCACGTAACCTCGTAGAGGCTATCATGTGGCACGGAGGAGAGGCGGAAGCTTCGAAAAACTTGTTTAAGCGCATGAGTAAGGAAGACCGTGATGCCTTGATTGCGTTTTTAAATTCACTTTAATCATTAAGTATAGAAACTGATAACTTATGAAAAAAATACTGACTGCCTTGTGTCTGTCTGCGCTAATGCCATTGACAGCACTGGCACAACATGAAGAAGAGACGGAAAATGGTATCGTGTCGCTGGCTGGAAGAGAGGGATTTACCATCGCTTCCAAGAAAGGAGATTTTGTGTTCAAGCCTTATCTGTTAGTGCAGACAAGTGCCAACTTCAACTGGTATGACGATGAAGGACTGGACAAGGCCTATAATCAGGACAATGTGGCTAACTCAGGCTTTGCTATTCCTTATGCCGTGTTGGGCTTTACTGGAAAAGCCTTTGGAAAAGTGTCGTTCAATTTGTCACTGAATGCGGCGGCTACGGGCGCAGCCTTGTTGCAACAGGCTTGGTTCGATGTGGAGCTGAAAAAACAGTTTTCTATCCGCGTGGGTAAGTTTAAGACTCCTTTTTCGCATGCCTACCTGACTACGTTGGGAGAAACCTTGATGCCCTCCTTACCGCTGTCGCTGACCGCTCCGGTGATTCTGCCCTATTCGTTGAATGCCGTGACTCCCAATATCGGAACGGGATTCGACTTGGGAGTGGAAGTACACGGTCTGCTGGCAGACAAGTTTGGTTATGAAGTGGGACTTTTTAACGGTACGGGTATTTCGGTGAATACGGCAGGAAAGACGTTCAGTGACGACTGGCACATTCCTTCCTTGCTTTATGCCGGACGTTTTACCTACATGCCCAAAGGAGTGATGCCCTCTACACAGGGAAATCCTAACCGGCTGAATGAAGACAAGCTGATGCTGGGACTATCCACTTCATTGAATGTGGAGAGTGAGAACGAAAGTACGAACGATTACCGTGCCGGACTGGAGTTTGCCATGTTGAAAAGAAAACTCTATCTGGGAGCGGAAATGTATTACATGCACGTGGGCTTTACCAAACGGCAGAAAATTGACCAGGGGTATCACTATCTGGGAGGATACGTACAGGGAGGCTATTTCGTGACTTCCCGTCTGCAAGCTACGGCACGTTATGATTTCTTCAACCGTAACGGTATGGATACAAACGGATTCATGAATATGCCGGCCGTGGGAGTAAACTATTTCTTTAAAGGCTGCAACCTGAAACTACAGGCTATGTATCAGTTTGTAGGGCGTTGGGGGCACGATACACAACTTGACCGCGACAATGACGACTTGGGTATAGCGACCCATAATGCCACGGTGATGCTTCAGTACACGTTCTAAAAGGAAGGAGGGTGTGATGAAAAGAAAGGTGTATGGATGGATACTCTTGGGGCTGGGAATCTTATGCTTGGTTTCCTGCGATGAAGGACGTATCTATGAAGCGGTGCCTGCCACGGCAGAAGGCGGACGTACGGTGAAGTTCACCGGAAAGGTAACGGGTATGGATACCTGGCCTTCCGGATATACGGTAGCCGTGGCCGGTTTTGATGCGAAAAGTGAATATGCACTGACTTCTGCCAATGTGATGCCTTCGCAGGCAGGAGAAGATGGTACGGTGCAGGTGGTGATGTCGGGAGTGACCGATGAAGTCACTCAAATCGAATTGTGCGTGATTAACCGCATTCGGGAGCGGGTAGTGACCTTTGCCAGGGTCGATTGCTCGGAAACGGCAGAAGACACGATTCGTATGGACGTGGGTGAACAGCAAGTCGGCATGTTCCAGGCTGTGCAGCAGCAGGTGTTTGACTCCCGCTGTGCCAGTTGCCATGGAGGAAGCACTTCAGCGGCAGGACATTTATTCCTGACTGCAGGAAAAAGCTATGAACAGCTGGTAAATGTCCCGTCTGTAGTGAATCCGGAAGTCATGAGGGTGAAACCGGCAGATGCGGAAAACAGTTTTTTGTATCAGGTACTGCATGAAAACGGTCACGTGCACCATGACCATCAGGATATTCTTTCGGCTGAGCCGGTATTATTGAACTTGATAGATGATTGGATAAATGGAGGTGCCAAACCTTGAATATTAAAATAGTATGAATATGAGCCACAAACAACTACGAAACCACAAGTCACAAGAAAATACATTAGTAGAAATTTCACGTTTTGAACCGGCTGAAGGAGTCGCTGAATATCATGTGATGATTCATGTTACTCGGCCTTCTTTGACGTATCAGGAGCAATTGGATACTTTGCTCGATACGTATTATCAACTGTTGGAGAATGAGTTGAAGGGAGCTGTTGCCGTGTTCAAACGTTATTTTTTAAGCGATGCTGCCAATCAGGCCGACTGGCTGGCGGTACAGGTGCCGGAAAGCTCGGTCTGTGCCTGTTCGATTGTGGAACAGCCCCCGCTGAACGGAACAAAAATAGCTTTATGGGTATACCTGCAATCCGGTGTGCAATGTCGTGCGCTGGAAAGCGGATTGTTCGAAGTGTCACACGGGGCTTACCGCCATCTGTGGGGCGGTTCGGCTTGTAACCGGGCGGCCAACTCGGAATACCAGACCCGTTTGCTGCTGAATGATTATATCCTGCAACTGATTGCACAGGGAGGGCATCTGGCCGAGAACTGCATTCGTACCTGGTTTTTTGTACAGAATGTAGATGTGAATTATGCCGGAGTGGTAAAAGCCCGTAACGAAGTGTTTGTGACGCAGGGGTTGACACCACAAACACATTATATAGCCAGTACCGGTATCGGCGGGCGTCATGCCGATAAGCAGGTACTGGTACAGATGGATACGTATGCTGTGTTGGGTATCCGCCAGGAACAGATTCATTATTTATATGCACCGACTCATCTGAATCCTACGTATGAGTATGGAGTAAGTTTTGAACGTGGTACGTATGTGGATTATGGTGACCGACGTCAGGTTTTCATATCCGGTACGGCCAGTATCAATCACAGGGGTGAAGTGGTGTATCCGGGTGATATCCGGAAACAGACCGAACGCATGTGGGAAAACGTGGAGACCTTGTTGAAGGAAGCAGAAATGTCGTTTGATGACATCGGACAGATGTTGGTTTACCTGCGCGATGCGGCAGATTATGCCGTGGTGCGGGAGATGTTCGACCAGCGTTTCCCGGAAATACCAAAAGTGATTCTATTGGCTCCTGTCTGCCGTCCGGGTTGGCTGATAGAGATGGAGTGCATGGGTACAAAAATGATGAAGCATACACAGTATCCTGATTTTTAGTTTGTATGAAAGAACGTCTGTGGAAAAACGTCTGGGTAGTTCTTTATGTGGTGCTGATGGGAGTATTGGCCATAGCTACTTTTTTAGAGCATGCATACGGAACAACTTTTGTCCAGACACATATATATCATGCTTGTTGGTTTTGTGGCTTGTGGGGTGCGCTGGCTTTCGGGCTTGTGCGGGCATGTGGCAAATGCCGGCTGTGGAAGCGCCTCCCGGTCTTGTGGTGGCATGGCTCTCTTTTAGTGATACTGGGAGGGGCCATGCTTACCTACCTGACAGGCGAAAAAGGGTATGTGCATCTGGTGCAGGGGCAAGAAGTGAAGAGTTTTACCCGGACTTCCGATCAGCAAACGAGGGTATTGCCCTTCAGTCTTTCTCTGGACAGCTTCAGGGTGGTTTATTATCCGGGAACGGAAGCACCTTCTGATTATAAGAGTTACGTGAGTTATAAAGTGAATGGAAAATGGAAAGAAGAGGTAATTTCAATGAATCACATTCTTTCTGTAGAAGGTTATCGTTTTTATCAGTCATCATACGACCCGGATTTGTCTGGAAGCTGGTTGAGTGTAAACTATGATCCTTGGGGAATTGCTGTGACCTATGCCGGTTATCTGTGTCTGGCTTTCTCTTCCTTGTGGCTGTTAGGCAGCCGGAGGGAGACTTTTTTCCGCTTGTTACGTCATCCGCTATGGAGAAAAACGGGACTGGTATGGCTGGGGGTATGCGCTTTCCAGTTGACGGCTCAAGCTCGTCCGGTCAGTGTCCTGGCCCGTCAGGATGCGGAAAAACTGAAAATGCGGCAAGTGATATATCACGACCGTGTGGCGCCCTTCCATACCCTGGCCCGTGACTTTGTAATCAAGTTGAGTGGAAAACCTTCTTATCATGGTTTGACACCGGAACAAGTGGTGGCCAGTTGGTTACTTTATCCCGAAGAATGGCAGCACGAACCGATGTTTCGGGTGAAAAGTGAACGGTTGAGGCAGGAATTGGGATTGAAATCGGAGTATGCCGCACTGGTAGATTTGTTCGATGGAAAGACCTATCGGTTGGAGGGATTGTTGCAGAGACTACAGGACGAAGTGCGAAATACGCATGAGAAAGGCTGGTTGGAGAACCGTCAGGCAAAAAAGTTGGAAAAAGAAGTGTTGGAACTGGATGAGAAGGTCGGTATGGTACTGATGCTTCAGAAAGGTACTTTTATCCGTCCTTTGCCGGAGGATGGAAGTGTCACTCCGTTATCGCCGTTAAGAATACGGGCAGAGATTTTCTATCATGCGGTACCGTTCACTAAAATTTTGTTTATGGCTAATCTTTCTTTAGGTTTGCTGGCTTTGGGCTGGTGGATCTATTCCTGTGTGATGCAAGAAGGCGATAAGGCAAGAAAGTGGAGGAGTAGGTGGCGACAGATATGGGTGGGGGCTGTATGGATGGCCTGTCTGTTTCATTGGACTTCTTATTTGCTTCGTTGGTATATTGGAGGACGGATTCCTTTGGGAAACGGACATGAAACGATGCTTTTTTTAGCGGGATTTCTGTTATTGTGCACTTGTATCTGGCAGCGACGGTTCTCGTTTTTGCTTCCATCCGGTTTATTGCTTTCCGGTTTTACCTTGCTGGTTGCTTATCTGAGTGAGATGAATCCGCAGATAACCCCGTTGATGCCGGTATTGTTGTCACCCTGGCTGAGTTTGCATGTCTCATTGATTATGGTATCGTATGCCTTATTTGCTTTGATGTGTCTGTGTAGTATCCTGGCATTGAGTATTCGGCGGCATGCGTGGCAGCGGCAACGGCTGACTTTATTTTGTCGGGTCTTGCTTTATCCGGCAGTGTTGTGCTTGGGAATCGGAATTTTTATCGGTGCGGTATGGGCCAACGTGTCCTGGGGTAGCTATTGGGCCTGGGATCCGAAAGAAGTTTGGGCTCTGATTACTTTCATGCTTTATGGAATGGCTTTTCATGTGCAAAGTCTCCCTCGTTTCAGAAATCCGTACTTCTTTCATTGGTTTTTAATCGTCTCGTTCTCTGCCATACTGATGACCTATTTCGGCGTAAACTATGTACTCGGAGGAATGCACAGTTATGCCGGATAAGTGATAGCTTTTTATCCTTTTGGGCGAATGATTTGTTTATTGATAGTTTTTCATTACCTTTGGATAGTGAATTTAAAAATGGACGAAGTATGAAATCTTTGAATTATGCATTAGTCAGTTCGCTCTGTGCATTAGTTATCGGTATATTATTGGTCACATGGCCAGATGTAGCAGTGAGTTACCTGGTAATTACTATCGGGGTGTTGTTCCTTATTCCCGGACTGGTCGGATTGTTTTCTTATCTGGCCCTGTTGAACAAGAGTAAGGCGGATGCTCCTCGTCCGGTTTTCCCTATAGTTGCGTTAGGCAGTACACTTTTCGGTGTATGGCTGATTATCATGCCTTCTTTCTTTGTCGGGGTACTGATGTATGTGTTAGGCATTCTGTTGGTTTTAGGCGGTATCAGTCAGCTGGCTAACCTGATTGCAGCTCGTTCATTTATGCCGGTTCCATTTGGGGTGTATGTAGTGCCCGTATTGATTTTGGCAGCGGGAATCACAGTCCTGTTCAATCCGTTTGCCACGGCTGAGATACCCTTTATTGTGTTGGGAATTTCTTCCATTGTATATGCATTGATGGATATGGTCCGTTTGTTGCGTTTCCGCAAAAAGAACAAGAACATACAAGATGTGACACCTATAGAAGAAATTAAGGAATGAAGCGATTTGACAGACTTGATTTGTTACCGGAAGGCCAGGATATGGTGGCGGGTATAGACATGACGGGTGGTTTTTACCGCTTGTTCCAGACTTCGGCACCTTTTCCGGGATGTGCTTTTCTGCTCTGTTTGAGAGGCAGTTGCCGGGTGAAAATCCATTTGACGTGTTATGACTTGAAAGAAGGGTCTTTGGCCATTATATTCCCGGGAGTATTTTTTCAGATTCAGGAGCAGAGTAAGGACTGCCGGTTTATTTTCGTCGGTTTTTCCAAAAAGCTGATAGAAGGAGCCAAGTTGTTTTCTTATACCGTGGAGTACACTCCTTATATCTTTGAGCGGCCGGTAATTGAGATGAAGAAAGACGTATATGAACTGTTCCGGGATAGTATCCGTCTCTTGATTCGCCGGCAGAAGATAAAAGAAGAAATGAGCGGAATGCAAATCAGTTTGATTTATACGCAGCTGCTTCTTTCTTTAGGCAGTGTATACAAGAAAAGAGGAGAGGAAGAAGATTCACCGAGATACAATCGAAATCAGGAAATTGTCAAGGAACTGGTTCGTATTATTGTGCAATATTATAAAACGGAACGCAATGTGTCTTTCTATGCCGAGAAACTGCATCTTTCGCCCCAGCATCTGAGTACAACGGTGAAGAAAGTTACCGGAAAGACCTTGACCGACATTCTTTCTTCGTTTATCATACGCGATGCCCAGGCTAAGCTTCGTTCTACGGATATGACGGTACAGGAAATAGCCTATTCGTTGAATTTTTCGGACATTTCCTTCTTCGGGAAATACTTCAAACGTTATACGGGCATGTCGCCCAAGCAGTATCGGAATATGTAAAAACAATAAGGGCAGATGTATTTGTTTACGCCTGCCCTTATTGTTTCTGAGGACTATCTTTTATCCAAACATTGGAGTGATATATTGTGTCAGCAAGTATCCTCCGCCTACCAGCCAGATGTAAAGCAATCCTGCCAGCAAGAATGGTTTGGCACCAGCTTGTTTGAATTTCTCCAGACTGGTATCTGTACCCAGTGCTGTCATGGCCATTGTCAACATAAAGGTATCGATGTACTCAATGGCACCGTTCAGTGGAATATCTTTTACGGTCTCGGCTCCTGTAAGGTATTGCAACAAGGAGTTCAGACAGATGATACCGATGAATCCGAATGCAAACCAAGGAATAGTGATTTTGCTCTTTTCAGCTTTACCTTCAGGATTTGCTTTTTTTCGTCCTGCCAATGCAAAGCTCATGATGACCAGTACCGGTGCCAGCATCATGACGCGAATCATCTTGGTGATGGTAGCTGTTCCTGCAATTCCTAATGAATCGGTCGGGTCCATGGCATTTCCTGCTCCTGCTACGTGAGCAACCTCATGCAGGGTACTTCCTGTGTAGATGGCTACTCCCGTATCTCCCAGTGCATCCAGCATACCGGCACGGTACATAATCGGATAGAGGAACATGGAAATGGTTCCGAAAATGACTACCGTAGATACGGCAATGGCTGTTTTATGTCCTTCACATTTTACCACCGGTTCTGCACCCAGTACGGCTGCAGCTCCACAGATGGCGCTACCGGTAGCTGTCATAAGAGAAGTATCTTTGTCCATTTTCATCAGTTTGCCCAGCCAGATGCCCAGGAAAATAGTACCGGCTACGATGATGGTATCGATAACCACTGCAGGGAGTCCTACGGCGGCTACTTGTGTCAGTGTCAGGCGGAATCCGTAGAGTACGATACCGGCACGCAGTACCTGCTTGGTGCAGAACTTGATACCGGGAACCCATGTCTCAGGCAGTTTGTTGCGCAGACTGTTGGCATAAAGCATTCCCAAAATGATACCTACAATCAGCGGACTGAAAGAAAGACTTTTCACGAAGGGTATTTCGGCAATGTAGAAGGCTGCAAAAGAAAATAATGCAATCAATAAAATACCATGGAGGGTATTGGCTCTGTTTCCTTTCTTGAACATATCAGTTTGTTTTTAGTGATTTTGATTTTATTTCGGGCGCAAAGATAGAAGATTTCCATGGAATGTCCTATTTACATTTTTTTATGCGTGATAACCAAAAGTAATAATGTGTATTGTCCTGACCTTTATTCGGTGGTTTTGTGCTTCTTGCTTTTTATGCTATCTTTGCATGGAATTAAAAATGGAAAAGAAATGAAATTATTGATCAAGTCATGTCTGGCGGTGGCTTTATTGGCTGGCATCTGTCTGGCTGGATGTAAGGAAAAGGACATGTCAATGAAAATGAACAATCCGCGCAATATCAGGGGAGTTATCAGCTATAAACGTTCGTTCGGAGATCTGAATGATGTGCAACTGGCTACAGCCAAGAAAATAGGTATCCGTCCTATCAGTACCCGTGAAGAGGCGGAGGAAATGAAGGACCGGTTGATTGAAATTGCCGCTTGTGAACGGTATGGTCTGGACTCTTTGACGCATTCAATTCCCTACCTGATACCTCAGGCCAGTGCGCTGCTGGATACTATCGGGGTTAATTTCTTGGATTCACTGGAAAACAAAGGACTGAACCCTAATAAAATCATTGTAACGTCTGTGACTCGTACGAAGGATGACGTGACGCGTCTGCGGAGAACCAACGGAAATGCTTCGCTGAACTCCTGTCATTTTTATGGAACGACATTTGATGTGAGCTGGAAGCGTTTTGAGAAGGTAGAAGACCCTGATGGTCGTCCTATGCAGGATGTAAGTGCGGATACATTGAAGCTGGTGCTGTCGGAAGTGTTGCGTGACCTTCGTAAGGCAGACCGCTGCTATGTAAAATACGAGTTGAAACAAGGTTGTTTCCATATTACTGCCCGATAATTCAAGAAGCTATGTTCAGGTATTTTATTTATTTGGCCTACGACGGCACTAACTATCATGGCTGGCAGATACAGCCTAACGGAAGCAGTGTGCAGGAAACGCTGATGAAAGCGCTGCATACTTTCTTGCGGGATGAGGCCATTGAAGTGGTGGGGGCCGGACGTACGGATGCCGGAGTACATGCCCGCCTGATGGTGGCACATTTTGATGTGGAATGGATGCTGGATGAAGATACGGTGACGGATAAACTGAACCGTTTGCTGCCGCCGGATATATCAGTGTACCGTGTGCGGAGAGTGAATCAGGATGCGCATGCCCGCTTTGATGCGACTTATCGTACGTACAAATACTACGTCACTACACAGAAGAATCCGTTTAACCGGGCATATTGCTGGCGATTGTTCCAGCCTTTGGATTTTGCAAAGATGAATGAGGCGGCGCAGATCTTGTTTGATTACACGGATTTTACGAGCTTCAGCAAATTACATACGGATGTGAAGACCAATAACTGCAAGATTATGCATGCCCACTGGGACCAGGTAAGCGAAACGGAATGGGTATTTACCATCCAGGCAGATCGTTTCCTGCGGAATATGGTTCGGGCTATTGTCGGTACGCTGGTAGAAGTGGGACGCGGCAAACTTTCGGTGGAAGGTTTCCGGAAGGTGATAGAAGAGAAGAACCGCTGCAGTGCAGGTACATCCGTACCGGGACATGCACTCTTCCTGGTCGATATAGGCTATCCGGATGAATTGTTTCCGCTGGGTTAGTCTTTCTCTGTAAGATATTTCCAGAAACGGACCGGCATATCCTTCTTGTGCTTTACGGGATTCAGTCGGGATTGAATACACACACTGTGAAAATAGCTTTTCCAGCCCTCCTGGAAAAGCTTTTCGTTTTTATCCAGCAGCTCATCTTCCAACTTTCCGTGTCGCAGGAAGGCAGCACGAGAGTCTTCAAATGTGATTTCGCTGACTTCTTTCAGGTCGTAATAGTAGCCGTAGTGACGGCGGGCATCGTAGATTATCCACGGCTGGTCAGCAAACCGGTCGCGAAAATGATGGATGGTCAATGGATAGACGTTGTAGAGAGGTTCCATGATACCGAAATATACTTGGTCAGCTGTTTTTTGAAAGCGCATGAACTGAAGTACCCTCATTCGCTCGTCCGCTACTTTTTTGCTGAGTTGATACACTCCTAACACATCCGGGTCTGCGAAATTTTGTTCGATAGAGGCCGGTGCATCGGTTACTTTCCGCATGTAGCGAAAAAGGAGCATGGCTGCTTCCGGTGTTTCCGAGAGCCAGCAATAGGTAAGGGAGGCAAGTGCCCTTCGGGAAAGTTTACGTGATAACAGTTTCCAAACCCGTTCTGTCTTTTCTGCATCTGTTACCACCTGATGTACCTCCTCATGAAAAAGCGGAAGCGGTTCCTTCTCTGCAAGCAGCAGGTCGGGAAAAGTCCGGCGATAATAGGCATCGAACAGGGCGGTAAGCAGACCTTCAAAAGTGGAATCGTATTGAAAAACTGTCATGGTTTATGAGAATTTCGTATCTTTGTGTATAGAGGATTTCAGGGAGCAAAAGTAGTAAAAACGATAAACTGAAACAAAAGGAACAGTTTTTTGTTATATAATAAAAACAGATTGAATGATGAATTACAAATCTATGCTCTTGGGACTGATGGCCACAGTGGCCGTCTTCCAGTCACAGCCTGCTCAGGCTTGCACAGGTATCACCTTGACAGCAAAAGACAGCACACGCATTCTTGCCCGTACCATTGAATGGGGTGGAAGTGACTTGAACAGTTGCTATGTGGTAGTGCCACGTGGTTATACGGTTCAGTCGTATGTGCCCGGCGGACAGGATGGCATGAAATTTACGGCAAAATATGGATATGTAGGCCTTGCGGTAGAACAAAAGGAGTTTGTGGCAGAAGGTTTGAACGAAGAAGGTCTCTCTGCCGGTCTGTTCTATTTCCCGAATTACGGACAGTATGAAGCGTATAAAGCAGAATATAAGTCGTCTTCCATTGCCGATTTACAGTTGGTTTCCTGGGTATTAGGCAACTGTAAGACGGTGGATGAAGTGATGGAAAGCCTGAAGCAGGTACATGTAGTGGCCATTGACCCGCGTGCATCGACTGTGCACTGGCGTTTTGCCGATGTCTCAGGACGTCAGGTGGTATTGGAAATCGTAGACGGTGAATTGCATTTCTTTGAAAACAACTTGGGAGTACTGACTAACTCTCCGGGATTTGAATGGCAACTGACCAACCTGAATAATTACGTCAATCTGTATCCGGGTAGTGCCCAACCTCAGTCGTTAGGGAATGTGGCTCTTCGTTCTTTCGGAGCCGGGAGCGGATTCTTGGGTATTCCCGGTGATGTGACTCCTCCTTCTCGTTTTGTACGGGCTGCCTTTTATCAGGCTACAGCTCCTGTGCAGGACAATGCCCGTCAGACCGTACTTCAAGGATTTCAGATTTTGAATAACTTTGATATTCCATTGGGAATTGAGTTCGCGGAAGGAACAGTGCCTGTCAATATCCCAAGTGCTACACAATGGACTTCGGCCACGGATATGCGGCATCGGATGATTTATTATCGTACCATGTATAATTCTGCTATACGTAGCATTGATTTGAACAAGATTGATTTTCAGCGTGTCAAGTACAGAGCGGTACCATTGGATACCATAAAGGAACAGCCTGTAATGGAAGTGTCTATCCGCTGAAAATGTAGAGTGCATAAAAGTAAGGAAGCTGCCTTCACTCGTTTGTGGGGGCAGCTTCTTCTGTATCTCCAAAGTCAAAACTCAGCTGACGCTCGTCTATCTTCTTGCGGGGAGTAGGGAGCAGAAGTTTCCGTACTCCGTAGGCACCTAGCTCATGAATGGTCTTGTCGGGAAGCTCATTGCAGGTGATGAAGTATTTGGCTTTCTTCATGACGGCTCCCATCTTTTTCAGTTCATAGAATCCGATACGGGAGAAACGGCGGGAAGCCACAATCAGGCGGGCGGATTTTACTCCGATGCCCGGCACACGCAGGATGGCTTCATAATCGGCGGTCTGTATATTGATGGGGAAGAACTCCGGATGGCGAAGGGCCCAGGCCAGTTTCGGGTCAATCTCCAAGTCCAGATTAGGACTCTGGTCATCCACTATCTCATCTACCTTGAACTGATAGAAACGTAGCAGCCAGTCGGCCTGGTAAAGACGGTTTTCGCGTACCAGAGGCGGTTGCTTCAAGGTAGGAAGTCGCTTGTCATACGTATTTACCGAAATATAGCCTGAATAATACACTCGTTTCATGGTAGGTTCTTCATACAGCGAAGAAGATACCTGCAAGATGTCCTTGTCAGTTTCGGGGGTGGCTCCTACAATCATCTGGGTACTTTGTCCGCCAGGAGCAAAGCGGGGAGTGTGACGATAGTGCTTGCGCTCTTCCTGATAGGTCTGTATGCCTTGCTGGATGTATTTCATCGGGAGATACACACTCTGGTGGTCTTTCTCCGGTGCCAGCAGTTTTAAATTCTTTTCTGTCGGAATCTCCAGATTGACACTGAGACGGTCGGCATATAGTCCGGCTTCCCGTACCAGTTCTTCACTGGCACCGGGGATACTTTTCAGGTGGATGTAACCGTTGAAACGGTGCACCAGCCTCAGGTCTTTGGCCACCCGTACCAGGCGTTCCATGGTGTAGTCGGGATTGCGTACCACTCCTGAACTGAGAAACAGTCCTTCTATATAATTTCTCCGGTAGAACTCCATGGTCAGCTCCACCAGTTCCGTAACGGAAAGAGTGGCCCGTGGAATGTCGTTGCTTACCCGGTTGATGCAGTAGGCACAATCGTAGATGCAGTAGTTGGTCAGCATAATCTTGAGCAGGGAAATGCAGCGTCCGTCTTCCGAAAAGCTGTGACAGATGCCCCATCCTCCTACTGTATTACCGACTCCTCCCCGTGTGTTTTTGCGGGAAGTACCGCTGGAAGCACACGACACGTCGTATTTGGCGGATTCAGTCAGGATTTTTAGTTTTTGTATTACCTGTTCGTTCATTTCATTCAAAGTTAGAGAGAGTTTTTGAATTGTGCAATGAGTTTGGGATTTTTGTCGTACCTTTGCGGCGGTTTACAAAAATCAAGAAAACATGTGGTTATTACTGGCTTTTTGCTCAGCGGCGTTGCTGGGCTTTTATGATGTCTTCAAGAAAAAATCGTTGGCAAATAATGCGGTTCTTCCGATACTGGGACTGAACACGCTTTTTTCGAGTCTGATTTTTTTGCCATTTATTTTAGTTTCGTACTTTCATCCGGAGGCGTTGCAGGATACGCTTTTCTACGTGCCTTCGGCAGGTTGGGAGGTGCATAAGTTCATTATCCTGAAATCGTTTATCGTTCTTTCTTCGTGGACGTTCGGTTATTTTGGTATGAAACACCTGCCCTTGACCATTGTCGGCCCCATCAATGCTACCCGTCCGGTCATGACGCTGGTAGGTGCCTTGCTGATATTTGGTGAGCGCCTGAATGTGTACCAGTGGATTGGTGTGCTGATGGCCATCATTTCATTTTTCATGCTGAGCCGTTCGGGAAAGAAAGAAGGAATAGATTTCAAGCACGACAAATGGATTTGGTTTGTGGTGCTGGCGGCTGTGTTAGGTGCTGTCAGTGGTTTGTACGATAAATACCTGATGGGACGCTTCAACAATATGGTGGTACAGGCGTGGTACAATGTGTACCAGCTTTTCCTGATGGGAGGAGTGCTGATGTTCTTGTGGTGGCCCAAACGGAAAAGCAGTACACCGTTTCACTGGGACTGGTGCATTATCCTGATTTCCGTATTCTTGTCGGCGGCTGATTTCGTGTATTTCTATGCGCTTGGTATGGACGGGGCCATGATTTCCATCGTGTCTATGGTACGACGGGGAAGCGTAGTGGTTTCCTTCCTGTTTGGTGCCATGATATTCCGTGAGAAGAACCTGAAGAGCAAGGTGGTCGATTTGATATTAGTGCTGATTGGTATGTTCTTCCTCTACTTAGGAAATGTACTAGGATAATTATAAGGTCTTTTCTGGAACGACTGGGATGGTGTGTCAGTACTTTCTTGGCAGTACTCCAGTACTTTCTAAGAAGTACTTTGGTACTTTCACGGCAGTACTTCAGTACTGACTAAGAAGTACTGGGGAAAGAAGGTTGTACGGATACTTTTGCCTGAAGAAGGCTGGTGTAGTATCTTGATAAGATAAAAAATGCCGGAGCGTACTTTTTTACGTTCCGGCATTTTTTATATCCTGTCTTGGACAAGTTTTTTTAGTTTCGCATGTATTTCTTCATACCTTCAGTGGAGTAAGTCTGCAATTTTCCGTCTTTGTCCGAGTAGATGAAATAGGCATCCAGCTCAGGATGGGCACTACAGATGGCCTTGGCTGAATCCAGTCCCAGTACCATGAAGGCAGTGGCGTAGGCATCGGCTGTGGCACAGTCCTTGGCGATGACGGTAGATGAAAGAATATTGTGCTGTACCGGGTATCCCGTACGAGGGTCGATGGTATGTGCATACTTCTTTCCGTCTTTGTAATAGAAGTTACGGTAGTTGCCCGAAGTAGCCATACCGGCATTGGTGATTTCTAACACGGTCTGCAGTTCCTGATTGACAGACAAAGAGTCGTCAATAGGTTTGTTCACGCCGATACGCCAGGTTTCCATTTTGCTGTTCTGTCCTTTCAGTACCAGTTCTCCACCGATGTCAATCATGTAATTCTTGATACCTTTACGGTCGAACAACCGTGCCACACAGTCTACACCAAACCCTTTGGCGATAGAGCTGAAGTCGAGCATCATGCGCGGGTCAGCTTTAACCACTTCTCCTTCTGCATTAAGCTGTACTTTGTCGATGCCTACAAACTGGCGCAGGCTGTCGATGGTCAGCGAATCAGGAAACTGAGAGTGCTTGAAGCCGAATCCCCAGGCGTTGACTAACGGAGCCACGGTTACATCGTAAGCCTTTCCGGTTTCGTTGGAGATTTCTTTGGCCATATTGAATACATACACAAACAGGCTGTCGGCGTGCATGTCTGTATTGTGGTTGATGCGGGTAATGACCGACTGCTTGTTGAACGGCGACAAAGAGTTGTCTACTTTCTGCAGTTCTTTCTCAATCTCTTCTTTCAGGTTTTCGGATGACTGATAAGTAATTTTATAGACCGTACCGAATACCAGTCCCTGGTCGGTCTGGTAAGGAGATTGTTTTCTCAGAATCAGTACCGTTCCTACGATGAGCAATACAAGAAACGGCAACTGCCATTTTAAGTTGTTTTTGTTCATGATTTTATTGCAAGAATAAATGTTCTACTAATATTTTGATACCGATGCCAATCAGCACCAGTCCGCCGAAGATTTCCACCCGCAGGTGAAAACGCTTGCCGAAGAATACGCCGATGAGGCTTCCTGCCAGCGAGAGTACGAAAGAGGCAATTCCGATGCTGGTCAGAGGCATCCAAAGACTTTCCAGTTGTTTGAATCCGGCAAAGGCAAACGAGATACCGATGGCCAATGCATCAATACTGGTAGCTACAGCCAATGCCAGTGTCACTTTCAGGCTGGTAGGATTGAAGGAAGCAGTCTCTTCTTCTTTAAACTGCGCACGTATCATGCGGATACCTAAAAAAGCCAATAGGGCAAAGGCAATCCAATGGTCGTAGGCTTCAATCAGATGCTGGAAACGGCTGGCACCTAACCATCCCAAGAAGGGCATCAGTGCCTGAAAAAGTCCGAAGAAAAAAGCCATTCGTAAAAATGTGCCCCATTGGATACGGTGCAGAATAATTCCGCTGGTTACGGATACGGTGAAACAGTCGATAGCCAGACTGACGGACAATAAGATGGTTTCAATTAAATTCATGTGAATCAGAAAGGTAAGTTGTAAATGAGATTATACGTCAAGTTAAAGCTGCTTCCGGCATTTTTCCCGAACCCGGGCACATACCATGGAATGGAATTGTCATGACCTTCCACGTTCATTCTCATTTTATATCTTACGCTCCAGCCCATGCAGAAACCTTTGTATATTTTTACTTTAAGTCCGAGCACTCCTTCCAGCCAGCTTGCACTGCTCTTCATGCCGGAATACGCAAACGGATAGGAGACTTCTCCACCATAGTTGGGGTCGGTCATGCTGGGGCCGTCCACATCATAGCTGAAAGAACTCGTACCGTAGCGAAGTCCTACATACAAATAGCCCGGGAGATGTGTCTTTTTGTAAAATACATTATAGTCCATTCCGATACGGAAATAAGGAGCGGAAGTCTTGTAGTGCAGGTTGTTTCCGTCATTTATGGCATCTGCCTTTCCGTATCCCACTTCAATGACGGGAAGAAAGCGATTTTTCAAGTTGGCTTGTACGGCAATTTCACTGTTCAGGATGTCGCGGCCTAACAGATAACTTCCCAGTCCGGCAATTTCCACTCCTATGCTCGTGCCCTGATAGAACGGGACAGGCTCTGTCGACTCAGCTTTCTTCTTGTCTTCCTTTTTAATCTCTGCGGGAGTTGCTTTATGCACGCCCGGTTTCTGTGCCTGTAAGGGAGAAAGCAAAAGACAGCTACTCGTTAGTATCAGAAATAGTGAAATATATCTTGAAATTCTCTTTCTCATAATTATCTATGTTCGGATTGGTAATGACAAGCGAATCGAGCATACGGGTAGTAGTTTCCGCACCGGTGACTTCATAAAACATCATGGTACCGCAATCCAGGTTGATAAAGTAAGGAATATTGCGGTGGGTGATTGTAAGGACGTCTCGCTGGCGGTTGGCATACTGAAGGATAAACCGGGTTTGTTCTCCGTAGCTGAGCGGCAGGCTGAGCGTACTTGTGTTGGTGGACTTATTAATCAGTGTGTCGTAAATAGTCGTATCAGCGGTTTCCAACTGCCCGATGACCGTCAGTGTATCGGTGTACTGCACAGACCGTCCATATTGGTCTACAAATGCAAACTGGGCATACGCCAGTGCATTGGGCGGACAGTTTTCCACTTCACAAGCTGGGAAAAAGGAAACGACTGTCACCAAGAGGATACCTAATACAATCGGTAGTTTCTTCATTATTCAATTTCTTTCTCGATTTGATAGTTGTTTCTTTCAGGAGAATTGCGTGCAATCAGTTCTCCGATAAATCCGGCCAGGAAAAGCTGGGTTCCTAATATCATGGTGGTCAGTGCCAGGTAGAAATAGGGACTTTCAGTTACCAGGCGATAAGGATTGCCGCAATACATGTCATAGAGCTTGGTGGCACCTACCACAATGACAGCGATAAATCCCAGGATGAACATGATGGAGCCTAAAAAGCCGAAGATGTGCATCGGTTTCACACCGAAGGTAGACAAAAACCACAAGGTAAGCAAATCCAGGTAGCCGTTGACGAAACGGTTCAGTCCGAACTTGGTCTTTCCATATTTGCGTGCCTGATGATGTACAATCTTTTCTCCGATACGGTTGAAGCCGGCATTTTTAGCCAGGTAGGGAATGTAGCGGTGCATTTCACCGTACACCTCAATGTTTTTCACTACGTCCCGGCGATAGGCTTTCAGTCCGCAGTTGAAGTCGTGCAGATTATGTATTCCCGAAACTGCACGTGCGGTAGCATTGAATAGTTTGGTCGGGATTGTTTTCGACAGCGGGTCATAGCGCTTCTGTTTCCATCCGGAAACCAAGTCATAGCCGTCTTCTGTAATCATGCGGTAAAGTTCCGGAATCTCATCCGGACTGTCCTGTAAGTCAGCATCCATGGTGATGATTACATCTCCCTCTGCTTTCTTGAATCCGCAGAATAAGGCAGGTGATTTTCCATAATTACGGCGGAACTTGATGCCTTTCACTTCTTTTGACTTCCGGCTAAGCTCTTCGATGACCTGCCAGGAGTGGTCTGTACTACCATCATTTACAAAGATAACTTCGTAGGTAAAATGATGCTCATGCATTACGCGTTCAATCCAAGCATACAGTTCGGGTAAGGACTCCTCTTCATTATATAGAGGTACGACTACAGATATATCCATATTTATATTGCTAAAGCGATTAGTTTTTCTTTTTCATGACTACCAGACCGGTGGGAATGGCTAACAGGATTCCATAGAAGAAATTCTGCGAAAGCAGCTGAAAGGTCAGTTGCAAAGAACTGAGAGAAGAAATGACATTCAGACTACCGATAAGTTGTTCTACGGAAATCTTCATGTCGCCGGTTACGGAATCCTTTATAGTTTCCAGTTGGTCCAGATACGTATTCAACAAATAACCCTGATCAATGAAGCGGAAATACACGTAGTGTGCCAGCGCTGTCAGGATAGAAGCAAAAAGATACATCAGAAAGCAGAAACTGAACGCCTGAGTGAAAGAAAAATTACCTTCATGATACTGGTTGCGGTAGCGGCGTGCATAAATGTAGCCTAACACCGGTACAAAGAGGGTCATCAGGATAAACAGGAGCTGAAGCAACGGGATGGAAAAGCCTATGGGGAGGAAGATGAATTTGAAAATCCAGAACAATCCCATGTAAGTTCCAAACCGCATGGCATATTCCTGCAAGGTTATCGGTCTTTCTGTTGTCATGATAGTTACGTTTGATAATGGTTACAAAAGTAGTCTTTTTCAGTGAGCTGTGGTATATAAAAAGACTGAAAAATCATATTCTTTACCATTTTGGTATATTTTTTTTCATGAAGGTATTGCGTATTCAAAAAAAATACCTACCTTTGCACCCGCAATCGAGAAACATCGATAAGATGTCTGTCGAGAACATGTTGAAATACGGGTAAGTCCCATACGGCCAGCTCCCTTCGAATCCTCCAGGGCTTGATCGCAGCAAAGGTAGTTGG